>Ga0071330_1107625_pt1 | contig 35965 bp, 37 predicted proteins | sample GBScel77sediment_FD_63802 | JGI IMG/M metagenome (GOLD analysis project Ga0071330, IMG submission 63802) | Hot spring sediment microbial communities from Great Boiling Spring, Nevada - Cellulolytic enrichment Sediment 77C v2 (version 2) | ecosystem: Environmental > Aquatic > Thermal springs >...
ACTCACCCGTCCGCCGCTCGGAACCCCACCAAACGGCAAGGCCCGCGCTCGACTTGCATGTGTTAGGCACGCTGCCAGCGTTCATCCTGAGCCAGGATCAAACTCTCCAGAAAATCTATGCTTGGGTGACCCATGTGATGCCTTATGCTCTTTTCAAGGTGCCTCTCACTGAAGGCAAAGCTTATTCTATCAGCCTAATAAGAAGATGTCAATAGGTCTATAACAGTAGAAAGCCAAACTTGGACAGCCGAAAAAGGTCATTTTTTAATCTTTTCCTCTAATTCTTTCAGTTCTTTTTCAAAAGCTTTAAAAATCTTATCCGTATAAAGCACAAAGGTTATCTCCTCAAGGTTGGTATTGTTAACCTCCGTAAGGTAAAGTCTTACCTCATCAAGCATAGCCTTAGCGCACCTATCGAAGGGGAACCCGCCGACGCCGGTTCCAAAGGCGGGAAAAGCTATGCTTCTTAAGGAAAGTTCATCAGCCCTCAAAAGGGAGTTATAGGTAGCTTCCCTTATCATGCGCTCGCTCGTCTTAAGGTCTTGTCCCATAACCGCAGCGTGAATCACATATTTAGCCTTAAGCCTTCCAGCCTTGGTGACGATAGCCTCACCTACAGGTATCGGTCCCATGGAAACCGCTTCCTTTTCTATCTCCTCCCCTCCCCTTCTCTTAATGGCGCCAGCAACGCCGGCTCCCATCCAGAGATGATTATTGGCAGCGTTAACTATGGCATCTACATCCATCTCGGTTATATCTCCCTTCTCAAGCCTTATCACAGTTTTACCTATCTTAACCAAGCAAATCCACCTCCTTAAGGACTCCTCCCTCGGAAAGAGAAATGAGTCTCAAGATGCTCCCCTCAATCAAACCAACGGTCGGCCCATCCTTACCCTTAGGCAAGCTCGGAGAACCCGGGTTGAAAAACCATATCCCCTCCTTCCTCTCCAGAGTGGCTAAATGAGTATGCCCGCTTAAAACAAGCTTAACACCAAGTTTTTTAGCGAACTTAAGAACCTCTTCCTCACTAAACAGATGTCCATGATGAGCGAAAAGCCTAATTCCATTAAGATCATATATCAGATAGGGGCTCAGAATTGGGAAATCTATGGCTAGCTGGTCCACATCAGCATCGCAATTGCCGCGAGCTACAAGAAGTGGAACGCTCAGAGAGTTTATCGCCTGAGCTAACCCCTTTGGATCATGTTTATCTGGAAAGGGGTTCCTTGGACCGTGGTACAATATATCCCCCGTGTGAATGATAAGATCCACGCCATCAAAAACCCTCAGGCTATCTTCCCAAGCCTTAAGTCCTCCATGGGTATCACTCAAGACTCCAACCCTCATGCAACAAACCCTCCTTTATCTAAGTCTTCGAGGAGCTTAAATAGCTGGGGTATTTATAGTCCGCCTAAACTAAGGTCGTTCCAACCCCAGCAAGCGGTATTTGGAACAACCTACCGATTCGAAAACTTCTCAAGGGAGATGGCCCTATCTATCAGCATAACCGGAATACCATCCTCGATCGGATAAGCCAAGGAACAGCTCTTGCATATGTAAAACTTTTCATCTGCTGTAAGATCCAAATCCCCCTTGCACTTGGGACAAGCAAGCAAGGTTAAAAGCTCCCTTAAATCCATTCATCATCACCTCAATATTAATTTTATCACTCTTGAAACATTGGAAGACAGAGGAAATGCGGCTCTTACTTAACCTATCAATCTTGACATTTATATATTTTAGGTATATATATGTAATTAGCATATATGTGTAGAGGTGAAGCCGTTGGGGGGTCACGGGTGCGGTAGAGGAAGAAGAGGGCTAGGATTCGCTCCAGGGTTTTGGCTTAAGGCCTTTGTGCTCTTGGTTCTATCTAAAAAAGAGCTTCACGGATACGAGCTTTTAAACATGCTTGATGAACATTTCCCAGAGTTTCAATTCTGCAGGGGCCCTTCAGGGATGGGCACGGGATACAGAGTTCTAAGAATGCTTGAGATGGAAGGGCTCATAAGGTCACGCTGGGAAACGGGGGAAGGACCCGCAAAGAGGGTTTACTCTATAACCCCTGAGGGAGAGATGGTAAAAAGGGAATTAATAAATTACATAAAGGAAATGAGAGATAGGATTGATAAATTTCTAGGATTTGCCGAAGGAAAGGGGGTGTAGATTATGTGGAGATGGTTAAGAGGCCGTGCATGGGGGTTTCGCGGTTTAGGAGCCCCGTGGTGCCCATGGTCTTACTGGGGCCGTAGATTTGGATACAATCCCTACCCTGAGCTCACAAAGGAAGAGGAAAGAAACCTCCTTGAAGCCTGGAAGAAAAACCTTGAAGCGGAGCTCGAGGATATAAAAAGACGCCTGGATGAGCTTAAGTGAAGGATACTATCACCATAGGTTAATAGAGGGGGAAAAGTGAAAGGAGGGCAAATATCATGAAGATCGCGGTCGCTTCTGATGATGGAAAAACCATCTCCTCTCATTTTGGGAGGGCAAGGGGCTTTGTGATTCTCGAGATAGAAAATGGGGAGATAAAGAGCAGAAGCTACATCCCAAACACATTCACTGGGCATGCGAGAGGGATGCACGAAAGGGAGCCTCACCATCGACATGATAGCCATGCAGCAATAATCGAGAACCTAAGGGATTGCAAGGTCGTTATATCTCATGGAATGGGAAGAAGGCTCTATGAGGATTTAACTTCCGCCGGAATAGAGGTCTATGTGACGGATGAAACCGATGTAGACAAAGCTATAGAGCTCTACTTAAAGGGAGAGCTCAAGAACATCTCTGAACTCCTCCACTAAAGCCTAGGCTATACGTAAAAGCTCTTGACAAGAAAAGAAGACCTCATTAAAATACTACTTTAAATACCTTCCTAAGAGGTGGGGGTGGTCGAATTGAAGATACCGAGATGTATGAGCACACAACACCCCGACAACGTCACATCTCCGTTCTTCACGAATAACGCCATACTGGGTGGTGAAGATGAGATAGAGGAAGCTTTCTATGTGTTCTCCCATCTTGGATGCGATGAACAGATGTGGGATTATGAAGGCAAAGAGGTCGATAACTTCGTGGTTAAAAAGCTCCTCACGAAATATGAAAGCTTCTTTAAAGAAAGGGTCCTTGGGCGAGACGTCTTCATAACCCTTCGGGTCCCCAATCCATCCATAGAGCGAGAGGAAGCGAAAATCCTGCTTGAAACCTTAGAAAGCATCCCTCGATCCTTCGATGTTGCAAAGCTATTTTACCAAGAAGATATCGCACCCATATTTGAGGTCATCCTCCCCATGACCACATCCTCAGAGGAGCTAAACAGGATTTATTATTACTACAAGGAGTTCATCATAGGCAAAAGGGAGAAAAAGATAGGGAAAAGCGATGTCACCGTGGGAGAGTGGATCGGAGACTTCAGGCCTGACGTTATAAACGTCATTCCACTTTTTGAAAACATGGAAAGCATGTTAAGGGCCGATGAAATCGTGAGAGATTACTTAAGCGATAAGAGCTTAAACTATCAAAGGGTATTCCTGGCGAGATCTGACCCAGCCATGAACTACGGTCTCATAAATGCAGTGATATTCAACAAGATAGCCTTAAAGAGACTTCACAAGCTATCGCAGGATATAGACGTAAAGATATTCCCGATAGTCGGCGTTGGGTCGGCCCCTTTCAGGGGAAACCTTAGACCTCAAACGGCAGAGAGGGTTGTCGAGGAGTATCCGAGCGCTTATACCTTCACGATTCAATCTTCTTTCAAGTACGATCACAGCCCTGAAGAGGTTAGAAGAGGCATAAAGAAGATAAAAAGATCATCCCCAAAGGACCCACAAGATATAGATGAAGCTAAGGCTTTAGAGATATCGAAGAGATATATAATGGAGTATCAAAATTGGATAATGAAGCTTGCTCCGCTAATAAACAGAGTAGCAAAATTCATCCCTCAAAGGAGAAAGAGGAAGCTCCACATAGGGCTATTTGGCTACTCCCGGAAGGTCGGCGACATAAGCTTACCGAGGGCCATAACCTTCACGGCGGCTTTATACTCTGTAGGGGTTCCCCCAGAGATCTTAGGCTTAAACGCCCTAAAAGAAGAGGATCTCGAATTCCTTGAGGAGGTCTATTTAAACCTTAAAAACGACCTTAAAGATGCTCTTGAGTTCTCAAACATCAACACAAAGCTATTTCCAAAGGAGCTTTTAAAAGCGATCGAAAGGCTCGGTATAGACTTTAGGGAAAACGAAGAGCATGAAGAGCTAACAAGCTTCATAGTTAAAAGGTTAGAGGAAAACAAGACCGAGGATTTAGATAAATACATATTAAGGGCAGCCCACATAAGAAGGTTCCTTGGCTAAAAACCCAGAGGGGCATACCCTTGACCTTCTAAAAAGGCTATGTTATAATAATTTCAGATTTAAAATAGTTGTAAATTAGGAGGTGTTTTAGATGGAGTTCAGGATGCCCCTGCTGGGAGAAAGGTTGGAAAATAGGAAGGTTAAGACCACGCAAGGAGTCATAAGCTTCCCTGGAGACTACAAAGGAAAGTGGGTTGTCCTATTCAGCCATCCTGCAGATTTCACACCAGTATGCACAACTGAGTTCGTAGCATTCCAAAAGAGGATGGACGAGTTTAAAAAGCTTAACTGCGAACTGATAGGCCTTTCTATAGACCAGGTGTTCTCTCACATAAAATGGATAGAATGGATAAGGGAAAAGTTAGGTGTGGAGATAACCTTTCCCATAATAGCTGACGATATGGGAGAGATGGCAAAATCGCTCGGTATGATAAGCCCAGCTAAGGGGACAAACACGGTGAGAGCAGTCTTCATAATAGATCCTGAGGGTGTCTTGAGACTTGTTCTTTACTACCCACAGGAAATAGGAAGAAACATCGACGAGATATTAAGAGCGGTTAAGGCGCTTCAGACCTCTGACGAATATAAAGTAGCTACTCCCGCTAACTGGCCGAATAACGAGCTTATAGGTGATAAGGTTATAATACCACCAGCGGGAGACGTAAAGACCGCTCAGGAGAGGGTTAAGCAATACGAGTGCTTCGACTGGTGGTTCTGCTATAAAAAGCTCTAAAGAGCTCTAACCACCCCCAAAAGCCCCCTAACATCTGTTAGGGGGCTTTTAATTTTTATAGAGTTAAGCTAAAATGATAAAGGGGGTGTTATAGCCTTGATGAGCGATTTCTTAGATTTTTTAGTATCCATATTCACAATAGTTAATCCTATAGGAAATTTAACTGTGCTCTTAAGCTTAACCGAGGACCTATCTTGGGAGCAGAGGAGAAAAGCGTGTATGGTGGCCTCCATAACCTGTGGAATAACCCTATTCATCGCTCACTTCCTGGGAAGATCTCTCCTTAAGCTCTTCGGCATAAGCATAGCCTCCTTTGAACTCGCTGGAGGGATAATACTCGTGGTCTTAATAGCCTTACCTTTGCTTAGAGGGCAAACGCCAAGCGTGAAGTTCTCACATGAAGAAAGAGACGAAGCAACCATTGAAGGAAGGATAATAGAGACGGGAATAATGCCATTAGGAATACCGCTTCTCTCTGGACCAGGTGCATTTACCACGGTGATGATACTCGCTGGAAAACAGCATACAATAGAGGGACACCTACTTCTACTTATAGCTATAATCATAAACTCTCTTTTATCCTACGCCATAATGATATCAGCCAATCCGATAGCGGAAGCCTTAGGAAGACTGGGTTTAAGGGTAATGAGTAGGATAATGGGGTTATTTATAGCGGTCAGAGGAACTCAGTTCATAATAAACGGGATAAAGGATGCACTACCACAGATATTCGGAGGGTAATCCTAAAGGAAGTTAAAAGCCTCTATTGCACGTAAGCGCGTAGGGGGGGTGAAGCTCTCCTTAAGGCTCTCATAGGTATAGATGAGCTCCGATGCCATTAAAGATATGTCCCATAGCTTGGCCCAATTTCTCGCTGCATGAGACATCTTCCGCCGAAGCTCCTCATCGAGGAGAAGGAGCCTTAGCTTAGAAGCAAAGTCATCCTCATCCTCGGCCAAAAAGCCGGTATAACCTGAGTGAATGAAATCGGAAACCCCAATCGCCTTAAGTGCCACAACAGGAAGTCCTGAAGCCATGGCCTCAATAAGGACTAAACCTTGCGTCTCGGTGAGAGATGAGAAGATGAAAAGGTAAGCCCTCTGATAAAGCTTTTTCAGCTCGTCCTGTGGAAGGATTCCCTCGAAGAAAACCCTACCCCCCAAACCCAACTCTCCAAGCTCCCTAACCAACCTCACCCTCTCCGGTCCATCTCCGACGAATACCGCCTTCCACCCTAAATCCCTGACCTTACAAAGAACCCTAAGAAGCAAAGGAATGTTTTTCTCCTGACCTATCCTGCCGACGAAAAGAAGCAATTTCTCGGAATCGCTTCTTGAACCACTCCCCTGAAAATCACGCCACTTTATACCCGTCGGTATAACCTTTATGGGTTTCCTTATGCCTCTTTCCCTAAGATGCTCTTTAACGGAAAAGGAAGGGGCTATAATTAGGTCAACCTGATTCGCGAACTTCTTAACGTATCTTTTTAAGAAGGCTATAGCGAACTCCTTCTTCAAAGGAGCATAGTGAACGTAGGCCTCATAAAGGGTATGAAAGGTATAGACTATTGGGACTCTCAAGACTCGAGCCCAGAAAAGGCCTACTCTACCTAGGAAGAAAGGATGATGAACGTGAATTATATCGATTCCCAGACGAGGAGGTAAAAACTGCTTCCAAGATGTAGCTGGAAGGACTATGGGAGTCTGGTGAATCTTAAGAGGTATAGCAGGAAGCCTTATAACCCTTTTCTCATCGAGGCAAGCATCCTTAAGCTTACCATAGGATGGAGCGAAAATATAAACTTTATGCCCCTCCTCCTCCAAGGCATCCTTGAAGAGCTTTATCGATATGGAGACGCCAGAAACCATGGGAAAGTAGTTCTCGGTGAAGAAGGCTATGTTCATGATAGGAGCCTCTTTAAGAACTCATTGGGGGAGAATGTCTCAATATCGTCTTCTCCTTCGCCGGTCCCCACGAGAATTATGGGCAACCCCAACTCACCCCTTAGGGTTATAACCACCCCCCCCTTCGCCATGGAATCGTACTTAGCTAAGACAACACCTTCTATAGGAACGCTTTTCGAGAACTCCTGAGCCTGTCTTAGAGCGTTCTGCCCAGTTGTGGCATCAAGGACAAGCACCCCCCGCGGAGACCTACCAACCGCTTTCTGAGCAACCCTTCCAAGCTTCTTAAGCTCCTCCATGAGATTATACTTGGTGTGGAGTCTACCAGCGGTATCGACGAGAACGTAATCAACCCCCTTGCTTAAGGCTGAGGATAGAGCATCATAAAGCACAGCCCCAGGGTCGCTCCCTGGCTCGCCCTTTATGACCCTAAGGTTAAGTCTTTCCCCCCATATCTCAAGCTGCTCTCCAGCAGCAGCCCTAAAGGTATCGCAGGCAGAGAGGATGACGGAAAAGCCCCTTCGAGAGAGCATTCTACCAACCTTCGCAACGGTTGTAGTTTTACCGCTCCCATTCACCCCAGCGAAAATTATAACTTCGGGTTTAGAAGAGGGCTCGAAAACCCAAGGGGGAATCTCGTAATTAAAGAGGGATAAAAGCCTCTCCTTGAGGAGCTCCTTAGCCTCCTCAGGTGAGGAAGGCTTAAGTCTCTTAAGCTCATCAATCAACCTTAAGGTGTAATCTACACCTACATCCCCCTCTATTAGAGACTCCTCTAAGCTCGCCCAGAAATCATCATCTATCTTCTTCAGGGAGAATATCGCCTTGAATTTCTTCCACCAGCTCATCTTTAGGAGGACCTCCCTTTTCCTTTATCTCAAGTTCCTCTATCGAAAAGTTAAGGAATCGTCCGCTATCAAGCTCAACCATAAGCTTCCTGTTTAAGAGATTTATCCCAACTATCTCCCCCTTCTCACCATCGGGAGTTATCACCTTGGTACCAACGGGAGGTAGCCCGTTCCAAAGCTCCTTATAAACTGGATACTCGTACAAAAGGCAGCAGAGCAATCTACCGCAGACACCCGATATCTTCGAAGGATTTAAAACGAGGTTTTGCTCCTTAGCCATCCTGATGGAAACCGACTCAAACTTCCTTAAGAAGTTGGCGCAACAGACCGGCCAGCCGCACATTCCCAACCCGCCAAGTATTCTAACCTCATCCCTTACCCCTATCTGCCTCATCTCTATTCGAGTCTTAAATATGGAGGCGAGGTCCCTAACAAGTAACCTGAAGTCCACCCTATCCTCAGATATAAAGTAGAAGAATATCTTCTTCCTATCGAGCATATATTCAACCTCAACGAGCTTCATGGGAAGACCATGCTCAGCTATCTTCCTCTTAGCTATACCGAAGGCCTCCTTTTCATCCTCGATGTTCTTCTTGTAAGCCTCAACATCCTCTGCTTGAGCCTTTCTCAAAACCGAGCAAAGCTCTCCTTCAACCTCCATCTCGAAAGGGCGACTTAGGACCTTGCCAAGCTCAACCCCCCTCGACGTTTCCAGAATGCAGAGCTCCCCCGGCTCAAGATCAAAGCCATCTATCTTGAAGGGCTCTATGTTCTTGCACTTGCTATATTTAACCCAGACAAGCTTCAAAGCCCTACCACTCCCCCTTGATCTTAAATAGTATCCTGTCAACCGCCATCTGAACGTTCAGGAACCTATCCAAAACCCCTTCCCTCACAAATGAAATTTCATCGATTAGCTCTACCCTCTCCCCTCTCTCAAGTAAAAGGTCTACTAAGGAATCGAGAAGGACAGCAACCTCCTCCCTATCCATCTCCCCGAGCTTAGAGGATAGCTCGTATAGCTCTCGCCAACCCTTATTATTCAGCTCAAGGATCCTCAAAAGGAGATCCCTCGAAGCTTGAGAGACTACCTCCTCACCAACGTAAAAGACCTGACATCTTGAAGCAACCGTGGGAGGAAGAGCTGAGGGATGAGAAACAAGAAGAACGAGCAACGCCCAGCTCGGTGGCTCCTCGAGGATCTTTAAAAGAGCGTTAGCAGAAGGTAGGTTCATCTTCTCACAATCCTCAAGTATGAAGACGCGTCTATCACCCTCAAGGGGCCTTAAGATGACATCCCCTCTCAGCTCCCTGACCTGGGATATCTTGAACACAGCCCCATCGGGGCGAATCACCTTAAGGTCAGGGTGAACCTCCTGAGCGACCCTCTGACAATCAGAACACTCACCACAGGCATCATCATCAAGGACCTTACAGAATAGAGCCTGAGCGAGCCTCAAGGCCAACTCCCGCTTTAAGCTCCCCTCACCGTAAAACATATATGCATGGGATAGCTTTCCAGTCTTCTTAGCCCTCTTCAAGAGCTCAACCACATTAGGGCATTTATCCCTTATCTCCTCAAGCCTCATTATCATCGGTATATGTCTATCAGCAACCCCCTTATCTCCTCAAGCTTAGAAGCTATCCAAAGCGCGTCAACCTGCCTCTTTAAAACCCCCTCAACGAGCTCCTCCAAGGCTCTATCGACCCTCTCAACCAAAACGAAGAGCTTACCCGTTCTCCTACTCATGACCTCTCTAACCTTGTAGGCCCTCATCAGAGCTCCCTTGAGGAAAGATTTGACCAAACTCTTATATCTCTTCAAGTTCTCCAAGCTAGGATCATCCTTAAGCTTCTTGCCCGCTTCGTCTAAATCCCTCAATATCTCATCGAGGCTCCTTTTCTCCCCCTCCTCTTCCCCATCAAAGGATAGCTCCGCCTCAACCAGGCTCTCAAGAAAGGGAGAGACGCTTAAGGAAACCCGTCGCTTTTTCTTGACCTCTCTATCAGGAGCATTACCCCTATCTGAAACGCCATCTATCCTCAAAGGAGTCCCTCCCTCCTCAAGAGCTCCAGAACTCTGCTGAAGACCTCCTCTGGACTTCCTGAAGCATCCACAACCCTAACATCTTTCCTCCTAAGGGAGAGTTCAAGATAGGCATCCCTAAGCCTTCTAAAGAAGCTTAAAGGCTCAGACTCTATTCTATCACTCCTCGCCTTTCTCGATAAAGCGAGATCGGCAGGAAGATCAAGAAGTATATAAATCGGATCCTGGGGTAGCTTAATCAATCTTCTTTCAAGATCCTCTATGAAGCCTAAATCAACACCACGAAGATAGCCCTGGTAGGCGAAGGTGGAGAGGGTAAACCTCTCCAATAGGACGTAAAACCCTTTTTCCAAAGCGCCCTTTAAAAGGCTCTCTGAAAGCGACCTTCTGCAAGCGAAGTAAAGGAGGGTCTCAACCCAGCCATCGATCTCAAGCGATGGGTCCAAGAGAAGACCTCTGATCCTCTCACCCAAAGGGGTGCTCCCCGGCTCCCTAACCCTTAGGACGGGAACCCCCTTGGAGGAGAGAAAGCTCTCAAGAAAGCTCGCTTGTGTGGTCTTACCACAACCATCTATACCTTCGAAAACTATAAAAGGCAAACTACATCCTCCGTTTTCTTAAGAGCTCCTCGATGACCTTAGGAGGAACACCAGGTATTGGTGAGCTCGCCTCTCCCGAGGGAGATGGCTGAGCTTCGCTACCCAACATAGTCTTAAGGCTCTTTATCTTAGGAACGAGGTCCTCAGGAGGATTCCTATCTTCCGCATGCTTGAGATACTCCTTAGCCTTTTCTATATCCCCCCGCTTGAAGTAAAGGTAGGCAAGGTTATAGTAGGGCCTCGGATATTCAGGGTCGATCTCTATAGCCTTCTTAAGGTAGCTTTCCGCCTCATCGAGCTTCCCGTTCTCTATGAGAACTCCGCCCATTATGTTATATCCATCAACGAGCTGAGGTTGGACCTTAACTACATCACGAGCGATCTTCTCCGCCTCATCAAGTTTCCTTAAGTGAACCAAGACGGCAGAGTAGTTTATCATCGCGTTCCAATCGCTCTCTATCTGGAAAAACCTTTTCCACTCCCTCTCAGCCATAGGCCAGTTTCCGACGAGCATATAGGCCCTCGCCAAGGCAAACTGAGCCATCCTCTCCGTTGGGTCTAACTGAACGGCCTTATCAGCCATGGGACCGACGACCTCGTTTATGAATTTTGGGTCCTTGTTTTTAAGCATGTAAACGATGCAGCGAGCAGAAAGGACCTGAGACCTAAAGGAGTTTATATCGTAATAAAGTAGCCAGGAGGAAAGGGCAAACATCGCTAACGACACGGCGACCAGGGCTAAGCTGTTTCTAAAGCTGAAGCTTCTCCAAACGGGAAGGAGCTTATCACTCAAGCCGAAGGCCGTAGCAAATATCACCACAATGAGTGGCCCATGGGCCGGAAGATGAAAGGGAAAGCTGAAGAAGGCGCTCGTTAAGCCAGCGGATATACCTGAAGCGATGGCCAAATAGCCCAGGTTCTCCCTCCCCCTCTCCCTTAAAAGTAGGACGAGCCTCCTATATAGGAAGTATAGAAAGAGCATTAGGGAGAGGAAGCCGCCTATCCCAGTTTCCGCGAAAACCTGAAGATACTCGTTATGAGTCCTCTTGGCGTTTAATGGGACACCACCTTTAAGGTCCTTAAGGAACTCCGCCTGATAGAAGAGGTAGTGATACCCAAACCTGCCCAACCCCACACCGAGGATCGGGTTCTCCTTTATCATCCTCAACGTGGCCTTCCATATCAGGTTTCTACCGCTTGTAGCCTGATAGACCTGACCTTCAGCTAACTGTTCAACGGTGCCGAAGATCCTCTTCCCAACCCCAACCCCGTGAGTCAGCGGAGAGGGAAAGTAGTATATGACGAATAGAATAGAGGTGATGGCAACTATCGCTCCAACTCTCCTCTTTAGATCGAAAGCCACTTGGAACAAGCCTCCCCTCCAAGAGAACCAAAGCAGGGCTATGATCGCCATACCCCAAGCTGCAAACCCTTCTCTGCTTTGGGTTAGATATATACCCAAGCTCTGAGCTATCGTAAAGCTCGCCCAAATCCACTTAAACTTGCCCTTCGCCTTAAGGTACTTTAAAAGGAGAAATGGGAAAGCGGTCGCAGCGTATCCAGCAGCGAAGTTCTGATGCCCCATCGTGGAATAAAGCGTCGGAGGAGAACCATCGCCCTTGCCTATCCATATGTATATGCCGTAGTATTGAAGTATTATATATCCTCCGACGAGAAAGCCCAAGATGGCTATGAGGGTCTCAAGCTTGCTAAAGAGCTCCTCCCTTCTTCTTAGCTCCCCCCTCCATACATAGAAGATAAAGATATAAAGGAAAAAAAAGACACCCTGCCTTAAGCTAACCATAAGGTCGTTGGTCTTAACTAAGGAAAGGAGGGAAAAGAAAAGAAGAGCAAGTATGGGGAGGTCATCCTTCCATAAAAGGATGGTGAGCTCCCTCCTGTAGATCAACTTCAAGGATACCCAGACCCCTAAAAGGGCTCCTCCCCCCACAAAGAGGTAGTACTTTATGCCATCATAATAGTACGTGTAGGGAGAATAAGCCAAAGATATAAGGACCAAGGTGGCAAATAGGATAAAGACTACTCCTCTATCAAAGGAGGAGCTTTCCTCAAGACTTAAGAACTTTTTGTCCCTTTTTACCTTCTTAGCCAAAGCCATCCCTCCCAATGAAGCTTCATCACAAAAGTTATTATATCATAAGCGACTTTCTCAAACTCTCCTCGGCCAAAGGTATATCCTCTGGAACGTCAACCTCAACGCTATCATAGTCAACTTCAACCAGCTTTATCCTATAGCCGTGCTCAAGGATCCTTAACTGTTCTAAGGACTCAACCCTCTCAAGGGGGGTTGGCTCCCAAGAGGTGTAGAGGAATATAAAATCCCTTCTAAAAACATAAGGCCCTATATGCTTGTAATAAACCGCCCCCTTGTTTCTCTCATAGGGTATGGGTGAGCGAGAGAAATAAAGGGCGTTATAACCTTTATCAAATACAACTTTAACTATGTGAGGAGAGTGTATCTCCTCTTCCCTCTCTATCCTTTTACAAAGGGTAGAAACCTGAGTTAGGGGGTCATCGATCAAGGCCTTGATGGCTAAGTCTATAGCTCTGGGATCTACGGTTGGATCATCCACTTGAAGGTTAACCACTATATCGCAGGATATATCTTTAACCGCGATGGCAACTCTATCGGTCCCAGATGGACAATCTGAGGGTGTCATGACCGCCCTTACCCCGTAACCCTCAACCAAGGCCTTGATCCTCTCATCATCGGTGGCAACAAGAACCTCATGCAAAAGAGAACTCGAACGAGCCCTATCTATTACGTGAAGAACTAACTCCTTGCCCAGCAGCTTAACCAAAGGCTTTCCAGGAAGCCTCGTGGAACCAAACCTCGCAGGTATCACGGCTACAGCCTTCAACTTTCCATCACCCTTTCCCCTTTAAGGTATTGAACAAGTCTATCCAAAGCCCCCCTACTCCCCATTCTCCTTTTACCCTCACTGCTCATCTTCTTATATAAATCCTTATCCTTCAATATATTGTAAAGCATATCCTTCAAAGCCTTCGGGTCATAGGGCACCAAAACCTCAGCGTTCCCCAGGAGCTTCTTCTGAACCCTTTTACCCTTCTCATCGATGCTCACAATCGGCTTACCTAAACCAGCAGCTTGCTGATTTGCGGTCCCCGCAAGTCCAAGAACGACGGTAGAGGAGGAAAGAGCATCCCCCAACTCCGTGGTTAGAAATATCTTGGCATCTCCCTTCCTCAGCACCCCACAGAAGGGAGGGTTCTCTTCGGTGAACTGCCACCCCTTAGAGAGAGCTATCTCCTTTACCCTCTCAAGCTTAAGCGATGAAGCGGGTATCAGGATAAAGTTAACCCTACCGTTGGACTCACTTAAAAGACGGACAGTCTCAAGAAGAAGAGGAAGGTCGTCGTAGGCCCTCTCCCTACTACCGGGAAGAATGGCAACTATGGGGGAACTCAAGGGTAAGGATATCCCCCGAATATCCAGGGCATCCATGATAGGATTGCCCCAGTAATAAGCCTTAACACCGCTTTTGCGAAGGCTTTCGGCAGTCTCAGGATCCCTGGTTAAAACGAGCTCGCACCATCTTCTCAAAAGGCGCCTCTCAAAGGAAAAATAGCCGCTGAGATACACCGTCTTAGCCACCCCCAGGAATATGGGCTTAACCTTAAGCGCGAGCCTCGTGAAAGCAACGAGGAAGAAGTCTCCTATGCATATGTATCTATCGAACTCCTTCTGCCTCCTTAGAGCCTTAAACTGCCTCCAGAGAACCTTAAGCAACCCTGCCTTTATATCTTTAATCAAATCCGAGAGATAATACTTGACTATTCCCCCGCTTGGGAGGATAGCGGGAGGGGATAAAACAGGAACACTGAAAACCTTTCCATCCCCCACGAGGGGAAAGGCGAAAACCTTAAACCCCTCGCTTTCAAGCATCTTGCAGAGCTTAACCGCTATGGCATCCTCTCCATGACCGTTGGATAGAACGAGCACCCTACAGGTTAAGGCCCTCTCTACCTCTCTCCAGAAACTCTCACTCTCGTTAACTTCAAGATCGACCTCGTTAACCCAGAAGGGAATGGAAGGCTTAAAACTGGTAGGCATGTTAACCTCATCCTTAGATGTGGTAATTACGAACCTCGCACCAACGGATAAAGCCTCCCTCTCAATCTCCTTAAGCTCTTCCTCACTGTATCTGTGGTGATCGGGAAACACCTTAGCGAGCACTACATTAATCCCTAACTTCTCCAGATGCCTTATGAAGGAATCGGGATTGCCTAAACCGCAGAGAGCGCAGGCTGGCCCGCCCTCGAGCCAGAGCTTTCTGAAGCCAAAGAGCTCCCTGAAGCCGGTAGATCTATAATCCGCCGTGAATATAGGAGCACGAGAGTTAAGGAACCTTAAACCTTCTTTTAGCTCCCTCAGAAAAGACGACGATACCAAAGAAGACTTAGTTATAACTATTATGTCGGCCCTTCTTAAAGCTTCCGGACCCTCCCTCAAAAACCCCGCCGGTAGGAGCTTACCTCCACCGAAAGGGTCGGTTGCATCTACTAAGACTATATCCAGGTTTCTCTGAAGGGAGCGATACTGAAAGCCATCATCCAGTATCAAAACCTGACTCTTCAAAAAGCTGATGGCGAAGCTCCCTGAGAAAACCCTGTCTTTACCTACCAGAACGGGAATGCCCTTCAAGGACTTGGCAAGGAGATAAGCTTCATCTCCAGCTTCCAGAACATTAAGCAAGATCTTCTTCCCATCGCTTACAAGACCGAAGCTATCCTCTCTCCTCCCTTTATAACCTCTGCTAAGTATGGCAACCCTGTACCTTGATGAGAGCCTGCGCGCAAGGTATAAAACAAAAGGAGTCTTACCTGTCCCCCCGCTCGTTATGTTCCCGACGGATATAACCTTCGCGGGGAGCTTCTCCGCCGAAAAAAGTTGAACATCATATAGAAAGTGATAGGCCCTTGAAGCGAGGGAGTAAACTTTAGATAAGGCAGTCTTAACCAAGGAACCACTCCCTCCACCAATATTCTAAAACGAGCAGAAGCCATATTCTATGCCACTCGTTACTCTTCCCCTCAACGTGAGACTCAACCAGCCTTTTAACACCGCCTAAGCTAAGCAAACCCTCCTTCACTAAAGCGCCCCCGTAAAGGTTTTCCTTTACGAAGGGAGCAAGCTCACCCCTAAACCAGTGCTCAAGCGGGACACCGAAGCCCATCTTACCCCTATTAAGTATCTCATCGGGAAGGATACCCTTAAGGGCCCTTTTAAATATGTATTTGCTCTTAAAGCCCTTGAGCTTAAGCTCGGGTGGAATGCGCGCCATCCTTTCCATAAACAGGTGATCTAAAAGGGGAGACCTGCCCTCTATGGAAAAGGCCATGGTAGCTCTATCCATCTTAACCAGAAGGTCCTCGGGAAGATAGGACCTTATCTCAACCGCAAGGAACCTATCCACCTTCTTCAAGTCAGAGAACCTGTCATAAAGCCCCCTTAAATACCCCTCACCCAGGTAGTCTTTACTCTCCCATGACGGACCTAAAAGGGGCTCGAGGTCATCCCTCTTAAAGTAGGACATAGTCCCATAGTAAAAGCTGAAGAGATCCTTCCCGGAGAGGAACTCAAGGAAGCGCCTCACCTTCCGCATGAAACCCCTTCTCTTAGGAAAGGGAAGTAGCCCACCCAATCTACCTAAAAGCGGGCTACCCGGAATCGACAGCACCTTCTCAGCCAAGGCTACCCCCTTATACCTCTCATATCCGGCGAAGTTCTCATCTCCACCATCACCGTTAAGCACGACCTTAACGGAACTTGAAGCCACTTTTGAGACGTAAAGAGAAGGAATAGCCGAGGAATCGCCAAAAGGCTCATCATAATACCTGACTATCCAGGGAAGAGCTTCATCAAGGGTAGGAGAAACCACGAACTCGTGATGGTCTGTCGAAAACCTCTGAGCTACGACCCTTGCGTAAGCCCTTTCGTCATAATCCCCCCAAGTGAAACCAACGGAGTAAGTCTTAACATCGGAGGAAAACTCGCTCATAATAGCGGTAACAGCGCTTGAGTCTATGCCTCCACTTAAAAAGACCCCTATGGGAACATCGCTTATAAGCCTGAGCTTAACCGCCTCCCTCAAGCTCTCCCTTATTATCTCGCACCATTCATCCTCAGAAAGGTAATCCTTTTTTCTATGATCAAGCTCCCAATAAAGCTGAGGGTCGCTCACACCTTTCTCGTTGACCACGATGAAGCTCGCGGGAGGTAGCTTCCTCACCCCCTCGAAGGCGCTCCAGGGAGAGGGGATATAGCCAAGGGAAAGGTAGTAAGATAGGGATCTAAAGTCGGGCACAGGTGTTAAAGAACCGCACTTAAGGAGAGCCTTAGGCTCTGAGGCGAAGGAGAAAACCCCATCCTTAAAGGAGTAGTAAAGGGGTTTTTTACCGACCCTGTCACGAGCGAGAAAAAGCAACCTATTTTCCTTATCATATATGCAGAAGGCGAACATCCCCCTTAATCTCTCCAAAAGAGAAAAGCCTCTTTCTTTATAGAGGTTAAGCACGACCTCGGTATCGCTCCTCGTCCTAAATCGATACCCTTTACTCTCAAGTCTCTTTCTTTCCTCAAGGAAGTTATAGATCTCACCGTTAAAAACTATCCATAACTTCCCATCATCGTCGCTCATGGGCTGATTAGCAGCCTCCGATAGATCTATTATAGACAGCCTTCTATGCCCCAGGGCGACGAAACCGTCGAAGAATAACCCCTTAGCATCTGGTCCCCTATGGGAGAGATGCTCTCCAGTTTCATTGAAGAACTCAAGGTCTAAATCTAAGCCGCCGTTAAACCTACAGATGCCATATATACCGCACACAGCCTAAATCCCTCCATTCCCTCCCTGAAGGATGTAAAGCTTCCAATAAAGCCCCTTCCTTTCCAAAAGCTCATCGTGAGTTCCCTCCTCAACTATCCTACCATCGTTAAGAACCACTATCCTGTCAACGTTGCGAAGGGTAGAGAGCCTATGAGCAACGAAGAAGGTCGTTCTGCCCCGCATGACACGCTCCAAGGCCTCCTGAACTATCCTCTCAGACTCGCTATCCAGAGCAGAGGTAGCCTCATCAAAGATGAGTATCCTTGGGTTAGCGAGTATCGCCCTCGCTATGGCTATCCTCTGCCTTTCACCCCCCGAGAGGTTAACACCCCTTTCTCCCACAATCGTATCATAACCATTAGGTAGCTTTACTATGAAGTCGTGAGCGTTGGCTATCTTAGCAGCCTCCACTATCTCATCCATAGTTGCATCAGGCCTTCCATAGGCTATGTTCTCCCTTATCGTAGCGGCAAACAAAACAGTTTCCTGAGAAACTATGCCTATCTGTCTCCTCAAGCTATCAAGCCTAACCCTTCTTATATCAACGCCATCTATAAGGACGCTTCCCTCAGTAGGGTCATAGAACCTTGGGATTAAGTCCACAAGCGTGCTTTTACCAGCGCCGCTTGGTCCAACTACACCTATAACCTCACCCGGCTTAACCCTAAGGTTTATCCCTTTTAGCACAGGCTCCTCATCATAGGAAAAGCTAACATTATCGAAGACTACCTCCCCTTCTATCCTCGGCATGACCATGGCATCTTCCCTCTCCGGGACCTCAAGCGGTAGATCCATAACCTCGAAGATTCTGTCTAAGGCGGCTAAAGCCTGCTGAAGCCTGCTAAAGATGCCCGAAAGCCCCTTAAGAGGGGTAACTATAAAGGCTACGTAGCCTAAAAAGGCCACAAGCTCCCCAGGAGTAAGCTTCCCAGCTATGACCTTTCTCCCACCATACCAAAGCAGGAATATGGTTGATAAAGCTGCAACAATCTCAACTAAAGGAGATAGGAAAGCCCTCAGCTTAGCACCCTTAAGAGAGACCCTTAGGCTCCTTAGATTTGCCTCCTCGAATCTCTGGACCTCCTTGTCGGAAGCGGCGAAAGCCTTAACCACCTTTATCGCCCCGATCACCTCACTGACTATTGTGGTTAAGCTCGCCAGGCTATCTTGAACGCTCCTCCCAAGCTTCCTCATCTTCTTGCTGTATTTATCTATCAATAGAGCAGTTAATGGGAGTAAAGATAGCGATATTAGGGAGAGCTCCCAGTTTATGTAGAATATAAAAGCTATTATCCCAATGACGGTAACGCTCCTTACCACAAGATCAACCACTCCATAGGTGAGCGTCTGCTCTATCATCGATATGTCATTGGTCAAGCGAGAGATTATCTCTCCCCCCCTCTCTCTCACGAAGAAGCTTAAGGAGAGGCGGGAAAGGTGCCGCCAGAGTTTGCTTCTTAAATCAAAGATGACCCTCTGTGCCACATAGGCCATTAGATACTCTTGCCCGAAGGAAAAGACCCCCTTAAGGAAGTAAATCCCTATGGCTAGAAGGCATATGAGGTTAAGCATCCTTAGGTCCTTATTTATCAGAACCTTATCTATTATCTCCTTAACCAGCCAAGGCAGGATTAAGGATAGTCCCGAAACGGCCACCATACATATCAAGGCCAAGACTATATGGTAAAGGTAAGGTCTTAGCAGCTTAGCGACTCTCTTAGCACTTCCTCTATTCTCCATGATGCTCCCGGACCTCCGACGATCTTAGGTAGCCTCTCCCTCATGCTCCGTAAGATCTCCCCCCCATCTTCTATCAAGGAGCTTATCCTTCGAGCCACATCCCTCGGGGATACCTCCCCCACCATCTCCGGAACGAGCTCCTCACCGATAAGCCTGTTGGGCCAAGATATGAAACCCACCCTCTTCAAGAAGGACCTCAAGATGAAGAGCCTTAAGGACTTACCGAAGATAGGAAGGGATGAGAGGGAACCCCAAAAGCCAGCCATAGGAGCTAGGTCTAAGAAAGACAGGGGCGCAACTACAAGCATGGGCGTCCCACAAGCCGCTGCCTCTAAGGTGTTAGTTCCAGGAAGGGTCAAAAGAAGGTCAGAGGCCACCAAAAGAAGCTCGGGAGAAGCTTCAGGAAGAAAGGAAGGCTCCTCGCGAGGGATGAAGGGCGACCTCCCAACCCTAACGACGACATCTTTAGGAAGGGTTTTAATAAGCTCCTTCAGGAATAAAGAGGCTCTCTTCCATATGGGAAGCCTGCTTCCTGGGAATATACCTAAAAGGAACTCGTCTTTCAAGCCCAAAATCTCGCGAGCCTCCTTTCGGGAGGGAAGGGTATTAACCCTGTCGGAGGAAAGGCTACCCACCACAACCGCTTTCCTTCCATCAAAGATCTTCTTCAAGCTCGGATGTGGCAAAAGATAAGAATCGTAAGCAAAGTTGAAGAACCCACCGGTTCCGAAGCCATATCGCAAAAGCGGAACCTTTCTTTTTCTTTTCTCCCTCCACCCCCAGAAGGCATCTCCTCCAAGCTGAAGTATGATATCGACATCCTCCGCACCCCCGAGGTCAAACCCCTCATCCTGAGCTACCCTCTCCTCAAGCCCGCTTGAAAACTGACAGGGCAAAAGCTTCAAGAAGACCTTCCACCCCCTATTCATCAGATATCTTGAAAGAGGGATACCCCAGGAGTAGAGCTCCCCCGGGCCGTTAACTAAAAGAAGCAACCTCATTCAATATAAGGGAAGCGATCCTTCTTATAGCTCCCCTCTCTCCAAGCCTCCCTTTCAAAAGCCTCAAAACCTCCTTAACCTTATGGACCGCTTCTTCATCCTCAAGCCATCTTAAGAAGCGCCCCATAATCTCATCAGCGTTAGCTTTCCCCTGGATCAGCTCTGGATAAACCTCCCTCCCAAGCATTATGTTAGGCATAGATATGAAAGGCGCATTAACAAGTATCTTATAAAGTATATAATTTATGATGCTCCCCTTGTATATTATAACGGCAGGTTTCTCATATACGAGAGCCTCAACCGCTATCGTCCCGGAAGCAGCTAAAACGAAATCACAGCTACCTAAAAGAACGTAAGATGGCTCCTCAAGGAGGGGAGAAACCGCACCGTAAAGCTCCAAGGGCAAGCTCTTAACCCTGGAAAAGAGGACGCTCCCCTCCCACCTTGACGCAACCTCCCTCATCACCGGTAAGAGATACTCTACCTCTTTTCTCCTGCTTCCAGGAAAGCAAGCCAGGACCGGCTTCTTCAAGGGCTTTTCGAAAGTCATATCAGGGCTCTCCGGAAGTATATCGATAAGGGGGTGACCGAGAAAGTGAGCCTTAACCCCCCTAGATCTATACCACTCAGCTTCAAAGTCAAATAGAGTTATAACAAGATCACAAAAATCCCTTAGTATTTTAGCCCTACCCTTTCGCCATATCCAGGCAGTCGGAGGTATAAGGTAAACTATCTTACCCTTGAATCCCATCTTTCTCAAAGCCTTAGCCAGCCTAAGGTTAAAGTCGGGAGAGTCCACCAAAAGAACGAGATGGGGGAGAAAGGAAAGGGTCTCCTTTACGGAGTGATCGAAGAGCTTAAGGAGCTTGCCTATCTCCTTAAGAACATCCACAACTCCTATTAAGCTCAGGTCTGATATGTGAGCCAAGGGTTTGAAGAAGGAGAGCCTCTCCAGATTAGGGCCACCTATTCCTATAACGCTTAGCTCTCCCCCCAAAAGATCACTTAATGCGGATATAACGTGATAGGCATAAAGCTCGCCTGAGAGCTCACCCGTGAAGAGAGCTACCCTCAACCGGAAACCCCCACCAGAGCTATTCCGCTTTCCGAGGCTATCTTCAAAATCTCATCCCTATCAAGCAAAACGGTCATATCTGCCTCAACCGCAAGACAGGAAGCCTTAACCTCCTTAAGCAACCTGAGGGTATCAGCTCCTATGGTGGGAAGATCATACCTCGGATCCTGATCATCCTTTATAACCTTAACTACAACCACTCCCTCCCCACCGTACCTTGCTCCTCTCCTTATAGCCTCATCAGTACCCTCGATAGCCTCAACCGCTAAAACCGCTCCCCTCTTGACTACAACCGTCTGCCCAAAGCTCATGGCAGCCATCCTCTTAGCTATGTTAAAGCCGTAAGATATATCCCGCCACTCCTCCGGCGTCGGCTCCCTCGAACCGAAGGAGCCTCGAGGAGCAAGCATATCCCTTATGACGTGCCTATACTCCACAACTTTAAACCCCTCCATCTCAAAGAGCTCAACCAGTCTCCCAAGTATTTCATGGTCGCTCTTATCCTTGAGGGAGCTTAAGAAAGCCAAGCTCTTCGAGGTCAGCTTAGAGGGATCAAATATCCAAGTCTTAGGAACCCTTCCAGCCAAAAAAATACCCTTGACCCCATTCTCCTTAAAGAAGGATATGACCCTCTCTATGTCCGCGCTATAGAGCTTAAGGTCTACCTTTAACCCCTCCTGCACCTCTCCCAAGCCGACGACCAAGGGCTTGGGATAAAGCCTATCGTAAATCGCTAAGGGAAGCCTTCCCTCTCCCGCTACCAAACCTAAGTTGGTGCCCTCAAACATAGTATCGTTCCCACCCCTCCCAAAACCATATTGGGAAGCCAGGCGGCTAAAAGGGGAGGTATCTCCCCCGCATCGCCCAGAGCTTGCCCAAAGGAAAGTAAAACATAATAAATGAAAATTATCAAAACGCTCAAGCCAACCCCCATAGATGAAGAACCCCTATGAGGAACTATAGCCAAAGGTGCACCAATCAACACGAAAACAACACCCGCCCAAGGTATCGCCAACCTCTGATGATATCTAACCTCGAGTCTCTTCGAGGAAGCCCCCTGGGCTTTAAGCATGCTTATGTGCTCCTTGAGCTCAACCAACGTCATCTCCTGGGGCTCCTTAGCCATAGAGACGGCTTTCTGAGGCGAAAAAGAAAAGGTCATTATCTGCTTCTTGAACTTAGCGACTGAGCTCACGCTACCATCCTTATCTATGTTATAGATCTTACCGTCATTCAGGACCCAAGAGTCCCCCTCAATGAAACCATCTTCCGCAGTTATAATCCTGGAAAGCCTGTTTTTCTCAAACTCCTGAATTATAACTCTTCTGAAGTAGCCGGACCTCGGGTTCATCTGAGCTATATAAAGAACCCTCCTAAGCTCCTCTCCCTCCATCTCCCTCAAGAAAACATCCTCCTTTAATAAAACGGCTTTCTTCTTTCCAATCTCCGCTTCAAGAACGTTGGAAACCGCCCTCCTCGTGATCGGAACCACGCTCTCATTAAAGATGAAGGAGAAAACGGCAACACCAACAGCCATAATGATAACGGGTACCAAGCTCCTCCGAAAGCTAACCCCCACGCTTCTTAAGGCAATTATCTCCCCGTGAGATGACATCTTGCCGAAAGCGAGGATGGTAGCTAAAAGAACAGCCATGGGGAATGTCATAATGACAACCTCAGGAAGTTTATAGAGGAATATCTTTATGGCTACCCAAAGGCTTAAGCCTTGGTTAACCACGAGATTGGCAAGATAGAACAAGACATCTCCCGCAACGAGGAGAACTGTGAAAATGCCTATGCCAAACAGAAAAGGGGGTAAAAGAAGCTTTAATATATATCTATCTAATAAATGCAAGAATGAGATCAACAACCTCTCTAACCGCTCCTTTACCCCCCTCAAGGGAGGTTATGTATTTTGCCACGCGCTTGACCTCCTTAACGGCGTTTTTGACTGCAACCGGAAAGCCAACCCAGAGCAAAAGAGGAAGGTCGTTAAGGTCATCACCCACAAAGCAGATTTCCTGAGGAGAGATGCCATACCTCTCAGCTAACTTCTTAGCAAAGGAAAGCTTATCCTTAACATTGTCATAAAGCTCACCCAAGGCGAGATCCTTAAACCTGAACTCAGTTGGCGAAGAGGGCCTCCCCGTTATAACCACGACCCTTATCCCCTTCTCCTCGAGAAGTTTCAACCCCATACCATCTAAGGAGTTAAAGAGTTTAAACTCCCTCCCCTCGGAATCCCAGCCTATCTCTCCTTGCGTCAAAACACCGTCCACATCTAGGATCAGCATCTTCACTCTTTCCAAGGCTTCCAACGCAAGACTCCCCTCTCAGAGCTAATCATGAAATCCCTGATCCTCTCCGCGAACTTAGAGTTCGGAAAGGCCTCAAGCAGAGCCTCAAGAGTATCCTTCCAGGAAAGATCGCTAAAATAGATGAACTTATATATCCTCTTTATCTCCTCCCGCTCCTCAGCGGAAAAGCCAGCCCTCTTTAACCCCACGACGTTCAAACCACGTATCTTCGCGGGGTGCCCATCAACGAGAAGATAGGGAGGAACATCCTTAACAACCTTGCTTAAACCGCCTATCATCGCTCGCTCCCCAACCCTGACGAACTGATGCAGTCCAGCCATCCCACCGAAGACCGCTCCATCCCCAACCTGAACGTACCCAGCAAGCCCGACTAGGTTAGCCATGATAACTCCTACTCCAATCTTACAGTTATGAGCCACGTGGCAGCCAACCATTATATAGCAGTTATCACCTATCACGGTCTTCTCTCCTAATCCCGTAGCCTTATGAACCGTCACATACTCCCTTAAAACAACATTATCCCCTATCTCCACAAAACTCTCCTCACCCTTATAGGCGAAATGCTGGGGAGAGGCGCCTATGACGCAGTGAGCCTCTATAATGCAATTCTTCCCTATCCTCGTCCCCCTCCTGATATTAACGTATGGGCCTACTCTGGTCCCAGAGGATATATAAACCCCCCCCTCTATTACCGAATAAGGACCTATCTCAACTCCATCCTCTATCTCGGCTTTAGGATCAACTATCGCCATCGGATCTATCTTCACAGCCATAGTCCCCTTCCTCCTTAACGAGCCTATCCCTTATCACGAATAGAAAGGTAGCCTCGGCGACTACCTCTCCGTTAACCATCCCCTTAGCCTCCACAACCCCCATACTTCTCTTAACCTTCTTCACCTTAGCCTCCGTCACAAGCTGATCTCCAGGTAATACCGGTTTCCTGAACCTAACTCGATCCAAACCCACGAGATAGGTGAACTTACCCTTAAGCTCCTCCCTATTGATTATCATGACTGCCGCAACCTGCCCCATTGACTCTAAAACCAAAACGCCAGGCATAACAGGTTCGCCTGGAAAGTGTCCCTGAAAGAAGGGCTCATTTATCGTGACGTTCTTAACCCCCACGATTCTACCCTCTTCCAACTCCAATATCCTATCCACAAGAAGAAAGGGATAGCGGTGGGGTAAAGCCTTCATTATAACATCTATCTTCAGCAACTTTTCCTTCCACCTCCTCAACTATCTTAGAGACAAGCTTAAGATGAAGGGCATGTCCTGCCTTTATAGCGACTATATGAGCGTATATCCAGCTCCCAAGAAAGGCCATATCGCCTATGAGGTCGAGGATCTTGTGGCGAACGAACTCATCCTCAAACCTTAAACCCTCAGGGTTTAAAACCCCCTCACTACCTATTAAGATGGTGTTGCTCAAGCTCCCCCCCTTACCAAGGCCGTTCTCCAATATCTGCTCTACATCCCGCTTAAAGGCATAGGTCCTCGCTGGAGCTATATCCTTCAAAAAGCTCTCCGGAGAGAAGTCATAGGAGAGGAACTGAGCCTTGAGGAAGGGGTGATCATAGGCTATTGTGTAACTAACCTTAAATGTGGGGTAAGGGAAGGCAGCCACCAAAGAATCACCCGAGGAAACCCAAACAGGTCTATCAAGGCGTAATATCCTCTTTAAGGATGGTTGACTAACTATGCCCGCCTCAAGGAGCTTCTCAGCGAAAGGAAGCGCACTACCGTCTAAGGCAGGAATCTCACTACCTCTTACTTCCACCAGGAGATTATCTATTTCAAGCCCTCTTATAGCTGAAAGAAGGTGCTCAACCGTAAGTATCCTAACGCCATCCCTAATCAGGATTGAGCCCCTCATCGCATCAGCCCTACACTCCTTTAAAGACACCTTTATAGGCTCGTCCACATCCACGTCCACCCTCTTAAAGACTATCCCCGTATCCGGAGGCGCGGGATTAAGGGTGATTTCGACCTCCTCACCAGTATGTAAACCCACACCACAAAGTCTAACGCTCCTTAATATGGTCTTCTGCATCCTCACCTTTAATTCTCCTTTCTAACTCTGATACCCTCTCGAACAGCTCGGGCAGCCTCCTTATGAAAGCCCCTATCCTCAGGTCCTCCCTGTGATCTATGGCTGGGAATCCGGAAACGAAGCTCCCCGGAGGAATATCCTTAGTCACGCCGCTTTTTCCCGCAATGACGCTTCTTTCCCCGATAGATACATGATCCTTCACGCCGACTTGCCCACCCATCATAACTCTATCGCCTATCCTCGAGCTACCAGCTATACCGCAGAGGGCTGCTATTAAGACATCTTTACCCACAACCACGTTGTGAGCTACTTGAACGAGATTGTCTATCTTAGTCCCTTTACCTATCCTCGTCTCCCCTATGGTAGCCCTATCTATGGTCACGTTAGCCCCTATCTCCACATCATCCTCTATTACTACTATCCCCACTTGAGGTATCTTTTCTGCACCCTCCTCACTGGGAATAAAGCCATATCCATCGCTCCCTATAACCGCTCCGCTGTGAATTATTACCCTATTTCCGATCTTCACACCCTCCCTTATGGAAACCATCGGGTATATTACACAATCCTCTCCTATCTCAACCTCGTCTCCCACAAAAACAAAGGGGTATATCACGGTGTTCGAGCCCACCTTCGACCCCCTGCCTATATAGGAGAAGGGAGCGATCCTCACACCCCTTTCCAAAAGGACGCCTTCCTCAACGCAGGCAAGCTCGCTTACCCCTTCCTTAAAGGGGTGCTCTCTTTTAAAAAGCTTTCTTAAAAGCCAAGCCAAAGCCCTTTTGGCATCCCTAACCCTTATCACAGATCTACCCTCTATCGATGGGAAGCTCTCAGGTACAACCAAAACGGAGGCCTTAGAACGATCCAAATCCTTCAAGGAAGACCTATCCCAGAGGAAAGAGACATCCCCTTCTTCCGCATCGACTAGGGGGGATATCCCTTTAACCTCCACATCAACCCCTATAAAGCTTCCATCTATTAACTCGGCTATTTCAGAAGCCCTTAAAGGCTTATTTAGTCTTGCCATACTTGCTCTTCAGGATGTTTAAAGCATCCTGCGTTATATCGATCCCACCAAAGAAAACGGCGCCCTTAAGAAAGACGATCTCGATCCCCTGCTTCTTAGCCGCCTCTCTTATGGCCAGATCCACATCCTTCATAAGGGGATCCAGGAGATCTTTCTTATACTTATCAAACTGAGCCTGAGCGCTCCTAAAGATCTCAGCTTCCTTCTGCTTGAGCTGATTCTCATCCTTGATGGTCTTGCGAGCGTTCTCTACCTGGCTTTTCACCTCCTGTTCCTGTTTCTGTATAAAGCTTCTGATCTGCGCTCTTACCTCCTCAGCTTTGGGGTGATTGTTCAAGAGATAATCCACATCAACCACCCCGATCTTTATGGCGCTCTGAGCCCAGGTTCCCTGGACTAATGATAGACTAAGCACCACAAGAGACAGCATGCATAAGATGAGCTTCAAACCTTTCATAAAACTATCCCCTCCTTTGAAGTTTTTATAGTCTACCCACTACCCTGAGGAAGAAAAGCCTATCCTCATGAGTAGAGTAAGTGAACTCAACCCTAACCCAAGAACCAAACCAGTAAGAGTAGGAGAGCTCAACCCCTCCATCTTCATCCCAATAGCTAATCTGAAGATTAGAGTATCTCAGGAAGAACACATTATCACCCTCAGAAAGCTCTCTTTTGTAACCTATCCAAAGCTTAGGTCCAACCTTAAGCTGAATCCCTAAAAAGTTTTCAAAGTCTACACTCTCGAGCATGGCCCTAAGCTCGAAAAATATTTCCCCTTCCTTGAAAACCTTACCGAAGTGAAGGGTCCCCTCCGGCTCAGCCCCCTTAAGTCCTACAGGGACCTTCCCCTCAGCGCTTATAGACCAAACTCTAGACTCAAGGGATAATATCATGCTCGATATCCTTCCAAGATTAAGCTCAGGCAAAAGATCAACCCTGTAGAAGGAAAGCGCCTTTGACATAGAGGCTCTCTTCACAACCATATCCTTGAAGAATCTCTCATGACGCTTAACGAAGGCTACGGGGAGCCCCTCCATCAGCTTAACGCTCGGCAAGAACTCATTTCTTAAGCCACGGAGGACGATATTAGGCACCGTTCCAGACCTCAAGGTGAGATCAACCGTCAAAATCAATGGATCCTCCCCTCTCAAGGAAACCTTTACCATCAAAGTTTCGTGAAAAAAGTATAGTGAAATGGATGAACCAAAACCTGGAAGCTCCTCCGAAACGATCTCCCTTACCTTTAAAGCAACAACCTCCTGAACCCAGTCGAGGGAATCAACGGGAAGCCCTTTAAACAGGGAGGAGACTTTACCAGATATCCTGTCAAGACTAACCTTAAAGAGGGGCTCAAGCTCCTCTGGGAACCTTTCAGGAGAAAAGCTAACGGAAACGCGATCAACCAAGGGGTAAATTGGAAAAAAAACAACCTTAAGCTCATCCCTAAAGGATACTTCCTTAACCCCATAACCGGGGAAAAGCTTAGAAGAAACGCTCTTTACTATAGGCTCCCTTGCAGGATTATCCTTGATCTCCTCCGCGATCCTTCTTAAGACCGCAGCTACCGCATCTTGCAAAAAGGCAGGCATCCCTTCCAGGGAAACCTTAACAATAGCATGAGTTGGAGAGGAGAAAAAAAGAGTCAAAGAAAAGGCTATTAGAATATATGACCGAAGCCTATGTAAGATTGGCTCTCCCCCTCCTCATTCTCAGCCACATCAAACCTTATCATGCCGAAGGGCGTCCTTATCCTTAAACCGAAGCCAACGCTACGCCTAACATCTGAGAAGGAAAGGCTCTCATCCCTCCTCCAAGCATACCCCCAATCATTGAAGACGACTATCTCAAGCCCCTTCTCAATGGGCACCCTTAACTCAAGATTTGCCAAAAACATCTTCTCACCAACGAAGTAACCCCTCGAGTAGCCACGCAAGGTGGTCGCCCCACCGATGGAATACTTCTCAAAGTAGGGTAAGGTGCCACTAGAATCCCCATACCTCACCCTGCCAGCGAGGGTCCAAGGCCTATCCTCCTCTCCGGAAGCAAGCTCTATACCAAGCCACTTATTAAGTTCGAAGGGGATGTAGAACCTAACTTCACCCCAATACTTCGTATAGTCATAATCTCCACCAAACAGACCCGCTTGCTCAACGGTCAAGCTCTCCACATCCCCAATGGAATAAGGAAGATAAGGATCCCTATTGTCCCTGGAGAGGGTTAAGGTTAAATATCTAACCTCTCCTTGAAGGACGTTCTCCTTATCCGGAGGTTCACCGGAAGTTGGAGTTACATTAACGTTCTCATGAGTAAGGGTAAGATAAAAGGATAACTTATCGTTTAGCTTTCTACCAAAACCAATGTAAAAACCCTCTGCACTCTCATCGTAAGTCCCCTTCACCTCGCCCGTCTCCCGATCATACCAGTTAACATCGTTATAATCCCTCCTGAAGAAACCGACCTTATAGGCGAAGTGCTTCTCATCCATCCAAGGGTCTTCCCAAGATATCCATTGCCTCTCCTGTTCTCCTAAACCTAACCCTACGCTAAAGCGAATGCCCCTACCTAAGAAATTAAGGTCCTCAAAGGCTGCCTCTCCCTCCCAACCGGTGACGCTACCATAACCTACGCCCAACATAAGCCGAGTAGCGCTCTTTTCCTGAACGTTGAAGACCAAGTTTATCCAAGCCACATCTTCCGTCGGCTCAGGATAGGCTTCTACCTTTTCAAAGAACTCGGTAGCCTCTAGTCTTGAGAGCGAAAGCCTAAGTTTCTTAGTGTTAAGCACCTCTCCCGGCTTAACGTATATGTACCTTTTTATAACATAATCTTTAGTCTTCTTATTACCTTGAACTATTATCTCCCTCACCTTGGGCTCAAGGATCTTTATGAATAAGACGCCCCTGCTGAAGCCCGCATCCATTATCCTTATAAATCCATACCCCTCTCTCCTATAGAGGTCCACTATCCTATCTATGTCGCGCTTAAAGAAGTTAGCGTTAAAGCGCATCCCTTCAGTTAAAAACATAACTTCCCTTATCTTCCTCGTAGGAACGACCGTGTTCCCCTCAATAACTACATCCTTTATCTGCTCGAATTCCTCAACCACAAATATCACCTTCACACCATCCTCATAGGGCTCGCCTCTAACGGAGACTCCCTTAAAGAAGCCGAGATCATAGATCCTCTTTAAATCTTCCTTTATCTTATCCTCGTCAAGAGGATCACCAACCTTGCTCTGAACGACACTGAGAATACGCTCTTTAACTACAGTGACGTTTCCTTCCACATCTATAGCCTTTATCACAGGAGCTGCTAAACAGATACCCGAAAACAGAAAGAGGAAAAAAATCATAGCAAAGACCTTCCTCACGGGTCTTACCTCCCTCCTGTAAGATAAACCTTCAACTCCTTCTTGCCAAGCTCTATCAAACGGACTAACTCGTCCGCTGAAAGGGTGAGTTCTTGCGAGCCCTTAACCTTAAGCTCCTCCCTGCTTTTAACCTTCTCCCTCTGAACCACGTATAAAACGTGAGCGTCTAACGCCTTGGTAATGCTAAGGCTTCCCTCCATCTTACCGTGAACGCTAAACCTAAGGTTAGGAAGTTGAACAGAAAAGGAGAAAGTTTCACCTCTGCCTGGCTTAAAGATTCCCTCCTCTAAAGAAGCAAAGGAGGTATACCCCTTAGGGTTAAGAAGCGGAACCCTTTCAATAGATGTATAGGAGACAAACAAAATAAGGATTAAGAATACCAGAAGGAAGACCTCCATAACTCTCATCGAGAACGACCTTCTACCTTTTAACAGGCTAGACCATTCCCCCTTCTGAAGCGTCCTTATCTCCGCTTCGGCTAAGGATAAGCTTAAGAAGCCTTCCTCGCTTCTACCCTGAAGGTAGGCCTCCTCAGCCTTCTCAAGCCACCTCTTAGCAAACTTAATCTTTTTAACTACTTTCTTGTCTCCCATAGCATCTATTATTATCCCAAAACCTCCTTAAGCTTTTTCAGAGCCCTCTTATGAATCCTCTGGATCTTGCTTAGGGAAAGCCCTAGCTCCTTCGCCATCTCCTTAAGCCCCTTACCCTCGTAATATATCCCCTCTATTACTCTCCTATCATCCTCGGATAAAACCCCGATCTCCATAGATAGCAAACCATAATCTGGCTCAATGTCCTTACCCAACTCCACATCCTCAACTAGCTCCCAAGATGGCATCTTTCTGGTCAAAGCGTTAAGGATGCACCCCTTTATTCTATAGTAAGCGAAGGTGTAAAACTTCCATCCCCTTTCGGGCTCAAACCTGTCCACCGCTTCTATAAGCCCAACCATCCCCTCCTGAAGTAGATCTAAGGTTAGATCTGAGGGATGACCTATCTTGGAAAGGACCTTAAAGACCAAAGGCTGATAGGACTCTATTATCTTTAACCTGCTTTCCTCATCACCCTCTTGCTTAAACCTCCTCCACAGCTCCTCCTCTTCGGCAGGCTCAAGAAGCTTAACCTTGCTTAAAGCCTTAAGGTATTCCTCCATATCAAGGCATCACTCCCTTTCAACCCCTTCAAGGAAATTCTAACAGAAAGGAAAAAAATTGTCACCCATCTCTAGAGGAGATGGGTGACAACTCCAAGGGCGAAAGTAAGCATATAGTTTTAAATATCCTTCAGCGTCGGAACGGCCCAATCTAAACCAAGTTCATAAAGCTTGCTTTCTCTTGGCACTCCCTTCTCATTCCAACCCATCATATCGTAATAAAGGAGCTTAGCCCTTTCAAAATCCTCTTTATTTATCTTCTGCCCAGCGAGAGGACCGTTCTCAAGCGGCTCAAAGAACCTCTCGGGCAAGGAGTCCTCTTGAGCGGTTACCCCTTCCCTAAGGTTAAAGAGCCTAGATAGAACCGCTATCCTCTCTCCCACCTTGAGGACCTCAAATAAGCTCGTTTCCCAACCCGTAGCACAGGACAAGGCCTCGATGACCATGTTAACCGGCATCACGCTCCTTGGGACCACGACGAACTTGCATATTCCAGCAGCATCGAAGAAGTTCCACCAGGCGTAAAGATAGCAGAAGGTCCTTATCTTCTGAGGAACGAACTGAACGGGACTCGTAGGCTCAAGAATACCAAAGGGAGCTATCCCCTTAAAGGTATATTGCTCCTTGGAGGAAAGCATTGGATCGTGTCCGACCGTCATGTGATCAGCACCGTGCTCGCAAACGGCATAACCAAGCCCTATCATATACTTGCCTCTGGGCTCATGAAGGGGTATCTCCTGCTTTTTCACGGCGAAGGCGAACCTCTCCGCACCCCTACCTATGATCTTAGAGGCTCGAATAACGCCCTCAGCTAAGACAGCACCGAACCCTTCCTGCTTGGCTATCTTATGTATCATAGCTATCAAGGCATCCTTGTTCCCAAAGTAAAGCTCTATACCATCGGTATCTTTGCGATCTATTATTCCATTCTCATAGCACTCCATGGCGAAAGCTATGGTAGCACCTGTGCTTATGGTATCAAGGCCATAGGCATTACAGAGCTGATTAGCCAAGGCCACAACCTTAATGTCATCTACCATGCAGAGCGAACCCATAGCCCCTATCGTCTCATACTCAGGCCCTCCATACTCGGGGATAACGCCAAGCTCTGGAACAGAAACCACCCTCTTACACTTCACGGTGCAAGCGTAGCAGTTCTCGCGGCCTATTAAGATGGACTCGTTCATGGCCTTACCGCTTATCCTCTCAGCCCCATCGAAAACTCCCATTCTGAAGTTCTTCGTCGGCAGAATTCCGCCGGCGTTATTAGCCAAAACCGTAGCCGATGTCCCAAACTCATAAAGGGTCTTGGTTATAGGATGATCCTTCTTTATCTCCTCAAATCGCTTAACCAGGTTTCTTATCCCCTCTGGGTCGCGCAAAGGTATAGAGCCGCTTCCGCAAACCGCTATCGCCTTTAACCTCTTCGACCCCATAACAGCTCCAAGACCATTCCTACCGTTAAAGTGCCTAAGCTCATTGGTTATGCAAGAGTATCTTATCCCTCTCTCTCCAGCAGGCCCTATAAGCGCTATCCTAGTCCCTTTAGCGGTCTCCTCCTTTATCTTGTCGTAAGCCTCCTTAGTTTCAAGCCCCCAGATGGAAGAAGCATCTCTAAGCTCAGCATTACCGTTCTCGATGTAAAGGTAAACCGGCTTTTCCGACCTACCGGTTATAACTATGGCGTCGAAGCCCGATCTCTTAAGCTCTGGTCCAAAATACCCAGCAGCATCAGACTCTCCAAAAGCCTCAGTCAAAGGAGACTTAGAGCAAACCACATACCTACACATCCCAGACAAAGGGACACCAGTCATAACGCCAGAAGCGAAAACAAGAATATTATCGGGAGAGTAAGGATCCACACCCTTTTTCATCTCTCTAAGAAGGTAATAGCTACCGAAGCCGTAGCCCCCCATGTAGGTCCTGTAAAACTCCTCGGCTGGCTCCTCAACTTCCAAACGCTTAGCGGTTAGGTCAACGCGAAGAACTTTTCCCACGTAACCGAAAGGCATCTCTCCTAAGCACCTCCTCATATATGAGTGAGGGGGAAGCTCCTTCCCCCCTCACTCACCAGTTTTACCACGCCTTATTGTAGATATCCTCTATATCCTTCAGCGTCAGGACACGCGGGTTCTGAGAAAGGAGCCTCGTCTCATTTATCGCAGCCGCTGCCATCTTAGGTATGGCCTCCTTGGGTATATTTACATCCCTTAAGCGCATTGGAACCCCTATATCCTTCGCTATGTTCACCATCGCATCGATGGCCTTAAAGGCGGCCTCCCTAACGGGTAATCCATCAACCTTCTCCCCAAGAGCCTCTGCTATCTTCACGAACCTTTCCATTCTGCTAACCAAGTTATACTCCATCACATAGGGAAGCATCAAAGTGTTAGCAACCCCATGAGGGATGCGGAACTGCCCACCGAGAGGATAAGCCAGCGCATGAACCGCACCGGTGCTTGAGTTACCAAAGGCTATGCCAGCGATTAAGCTTCCCAGGGACATGTTATACCTTGCCTCAGTGTTCATCCCATCGGTCACAGCGGTACGTATATTCTTAGCTATTAGTTCCATGGCCATCAAAGCCAATCCATCGGTAAACTTATTAGCTCTTCTTGATAGATAAGCCTCAATCGCGTGAACCAAAGCATCCATCCCTGTAGAGGCAGTTATATTGGGAGGAAGATTATATGTCAAAGCGGGATCCACTATGGCTACCTCCGCAAGAAGGTAAGGGCTCACCACTCCCTTCTTAACCTCCTCCTCGAGAAGAGCGAATATAGCTATCTGCGTCACCTCAGAGCCGGTTCCAGAAGTGGTAGGTATCATTATCTTTGGCAAGCCAGGCTTCGGGACCTTACCAATTCCTATATAATCGCGCACCCTCCCTCCATTGGTTACCAGGACCGCCACCATCTTAGCGGTATCCATGGAGCTACCGCCACCAAGACCTATTATTACTTCGTACCCTCCCTCCTTAACCTTATCCACGATCTCATCGACGATGTTCTCTGGAGGTTCAGGGATAACCTGGTCATAATAACCAACCTCGATACCATCGCTTTTAAGGATATCAATAACCTTTTCGAGTATCCCAGCCTTGGCCACACCGGGGTCAGTCACGATGAACGCTCTTTTCCCACCGAGCTTTTTAACGTATTGACCGGTTTGGTTTACCGTATCCACGCCAAAGACCAGTGTCGGAGGTACATTAAAATTAAAGGTCACTAACATACTCTCTCCCCTCCTTAAGGGATTTTTATAAAAAAGCCTATTTATTGCCCGCCTTAGCTTTTCCGTTTCTTTCAACCAGAAGATACAATAGGATACCTGTCAAAAGCCCCCAAGCTGCCCCTCTTAAGGCTATCATCGCACCCGTTAAAACCGCTACTGCTATAGAGTTCCTCTTTCCCATAACCTCCTCCATAGCGATATAGCTACAGGCAAAGGCCTGAACAAGGAGGGTAACCGAGTAAGCGATGGTCAAAGCCGGTCTCATGATACACACTATAGGATAAATGAAAAGCCCCAAGAAGGTCATCACTCTGAAAGTTCCAACGCCACCCCATATGGAGTACATCGCATCTTTTCCTTCCTTATACCTTTCAGCCACTGCAACAGTCATAGCAGCCCACAACGGCCCAGCGTTCTGGGTATAAGGAGCAAATAAACCTAAAGCAACATTCCTTATACCACTTATTACATTAGAACGGTTAACGTTAAACTCTATCTTCTCATCCCCCCTAGCTTTATCAGCCTCTCCTATGACTGTCTGAGCGAATACGAAATCACCGAACGCAATTATGTATACTGCTAATGTTAATGGTAGTGTATTTATTATCACTTGTAAAGACGGAAAGCCTATCGAAAATGGAGAATAGAGGGAGAAAAGCTCCTTAATCTTAAGGGGAGTTATGCTCCATATTATCTCGGGAACCTTAAGTTCACCCACAAGCGGTCCAACTATCAGAGCAAAGATTATCGCTGGGACCATCCCCAAATTCCTTATGGTCTTCAAAAGAGGGATCTTCTCCGACCTACGTCTATACCATATAGCAAACAAAGTTATCAGAGCTACAACCACACCGACGGTAACGCTTATCGGAGCCTTATCAAAACGCCCACCTTTAGCGTAAATAGAGTTAAACGCCGCTATTCCAGCTCCGAAGATAACTCCTGCCTTAACTGACACTGGGATCATATCGGCAAACTTCTTTGCCAATCCGGTTATTCCAAGGATCAGAAGCAATAAACCAAAGGAGAGGTTAAGAGCAACAAGGGCTTGAGTTCTAGCAGGTCCCATAGGATACTGGCTAAGATAGGCCACAACAAGAGGGATCGCTGGGGTGACCCAACCCGGAACGACAGGATCCCCAAGGTGGGCATGTAACATATATAGGAAGCCATTTATTATCACCATGGTAACGGCAACCTCAAAGGAACAACCTAAGGTCTCCTCAAGCACAGGAGCCGCACCTAAGCAAGTAGCCATCATTATCAAAGCGGATATAGCCTCAGGCCACTCCCACTCATAGTGAATAAAGGGAAGCCTAATCTTGAATATCCCAAGCTTAATATAGGGTTGCTCATTTTCTGGTCCTTCAATACGCTTAAGTAACGGACCCACATACATCTTCATAATGTGTCCCTCCCTTCCCAAGATTTAAGAAATTTTTAAAAAGGTTTCAATTAATCTTTTTCCCCCTCTCACCCCCCTCCTCTCGCATGCTTCCCTTGGTAAGAAAGCGAACGTGCCAGCTTAAGGCCTCCTCAAGGAGGTGAGGCTCATGTCCACCCCTTAAGCAGGCTCGCTTAAAGTAATCCCAAAGCATATCCCTGTAATCAGGATGAGCGCACTTCTCTA
>Ga0071330_1044110_pt1 | contig 35713 bp, 38 predicted proteins | sample GBScel77sediment_FD_63802 | JGI IMG/M metagenome (GOLD analysis project Ga0071330, IMG submission 63802) | Hot spring sediment microbial communities from Great Boiling Spring, Nevada - Cellulolytic enrichment Sediment 77C v2 (version 2) | ecosystem: Environmental > Aquatic > Thermal springs >...
GCCAAAAACCCCTGGGAGTTTAAAAAGAAAAAAGAAAAAGTTTTAGTTGAATTTATTTCAGCTAATCCAACAGGTCCTTTGCATATTGGAAATGGTAGAGGGGCTTTTTTTGGAGATTGTTTAGCTAAAATTTTAGAAAAAGCAGGATATGAAGTTCAAAGGGAGTATTTTATTAATGATGCAAAACATAATACTCAAATCAGAGAGTTGGGGAAAACAGCTTTGGGAAAAGGTAAAGCATATCTTAATGAATATTTAAAAGAAAAAATTGAAAATTTAAAAGAGAAGTTGAAAAACCTTAATGAAGAAGAAGTTGGATTTCTTTTGGCAAAGGAGATTCAGAGAGATATTCAGAAATTTATTAAAGAAAAACTAAAAATTAAATTTAATAGATTTGTTTCAGAACAAAAGCTTTTTGATCAGGGAAAAGTAGATCAAATTTTTAATCAATTACAAAAAAGTGGCTTGGTTTATGAAAAAGAAGGCGCGAAATGGTTAAGACTTTCTCAATTTGGATTGACAAAAGATGAAGTTTTAATCAGAAAAGACGGCTCCCCAACTTATTTTCTTTCTGATATTGCTTATCACAAAGATAAAATTGAGCGAGGGTTTAAAAAAATCATTAATATTTGGGGAGCAGACCATCAAGGTCATGTTAAAAGAATGAAAGCTGTAATGAAAATTTTAAAATTTAAAGGAGATTTCGAAATTTTAATTTCTCAAATTGTTACCCTAAAAGGAGGAGAAAAACTCTCAAAAAGAAAGGGAAAAGTAATTTTTTTGGAAGAGTTAATTGAGGAAATTGGTCTTGATGCTTCTCGTTTTTTCTACCTTACTCGTTCTCTTTCAACTCCTCTAGAGTTTGATATTGAATTAGCAAAAGAAAAATCCCAAAGAAACCCACTATTTTATGTGCAATATGCGCATGCAAGAATTTGCAGTGTTTTAAAAAAAGCAAGAAAATATAAATTAAAGAGAATAAATTGGGATTTGCTTTCTCATCCAAAAGAAATAGAGCTAATAAAGCAAATAATCCGATTTCCAGATATAATTCAAAAGTGTCTGAGAGATTATGAGTTGCAAAGAATTCCAAACTATGCACGAGAAGTCGCGAATGCATTTCATCAGTTTTATGAAGAATGCAGAATTATTGGAGAAAATGAAGATTCAACCCGATCAAGATTAGCTTTAGTTTTGGCAACAAAAATTGTTTTAAGGGAAGTTTTAAATTTAATGGGAATTTCTGCACCAGAGAAAATGTAAAACTTTACTTTTGAGCAAATAAAGATTATTTTAAAAAGTATGGAATTTTCCCTTCCAAAATTAGAAGAAAAAATACTGAAATTCTGGAAAAAAAACAGAATTTTTGAGAGTTCGATTGAGAAAAGAAAAAAGGTAAAAGATTTTGTTTTCTATGAAGGACCCCCAACTGCAAATGCCAAACCAGGAATTCACCATGTTTTGAGTAGAGTTTTTAAGGATATTATTTGTCGCTACAAGACAATGAAGGGTTTCAGGGTTTTGAGAAAAGCGGGTTGGGACACTCACGGTCTTCCGGTAGAACTTGAAATCGAAAAGAAGCTAGGTTTTAAAAACAAAAAAGACATCGAGAAATATGGAATTGAAAAATTTAATGCCTTGTGCAAAAAATCAGTTTTTCAATACAAAAAAGAATGGGAAAATTTAACTGAAAGAATTGGATTTTGGTTAGATTTGAAAAATCCCTATATAACTTGTGAACCAGATTATATAGAGTCTGTTTGGTTTTTACTGAAGAAAATTTGGGAAAAAGGACTTTTATATCAAGATTTTAGAGTTTCTCCATACTGTCCTCGCTGTCAAACAATTTTATCTTCTCACGAAGTTGCCCAGGGTTATAAAAAAATAAAAGAGCCATCAATTTATGTAAGATTTAAGATTTTAAGCCCAGAATTCAAAAATACTTCTCTCTTGGTTTGGACAACTACGCCCTGGACTCTTCCTGCCAATGTTGCAGTGGCTGTTAATCCAAACTTTATTTATGCAAAGGTGAACATCAGAAATGAAAAAATCTTGATAGTAAAAGAGAAGTTTTCTGAAGTCTTATCTGAAGGAGAAATTGAAAAGGAGTTTTTAGGAAAAGATTTAGTTGGTCTAAAATATCAACCTCCGTTTGATTTTTATCAACCAGATTTAAAAAAAGAAAGAATTTGGGAAGTTTTGCCCGCTGATTTTGTTTCTTTGAAAGAAGGTACAGGATTAGTTCACATTGCCCCTGCCTTTGGTGAAGAAGATATGGAGTTGATTAGAGCTTACAACTCACAACTTGCAACTGACGACAAAGAGTTTCCGGTAATTTTGAATGTAAATGAGGAGGGAAAATTCAAGTTAGAGGTGAAAAAATTCGCGGGTCTTTTTGTGAAAGATGCCGATCCTTTAATCATTCAAGATTTAAAAGAAAGAGGACTTTTGTTTAAAGAAGAACTGTATGAGCACGATTATCCGTTTTGTTGGAGATGCAAAGCTCCTCTTTTGTATTACGCAAAGAAAAGCTGGTTTATAAAAATGACAGCAGTAAAGAAAGATTTGATTAAGAACAACGAAAAAATAAATTGGATTCCCGCTCATTTAAAAGAAGGAAGATTTGGAGAATGGTTAAGAGAAATTAAAGATTGGGCGCTCTCAAGAGAAAGATATTGGGGAACGCCTCTTCCCATTTGGGAATGCCGAAATTGTCATTTTAAAGTAGCAATTGGTTCTTTAAAGGAGCTAAAAGAGCAAAAGTTTTCAACTAATCGTTATTTAATTTTGCGACACGGGGAATCAGAAAGTAATTTAAAAAATTTACTTGTTTCTGAGATTTCAAATTCTAAAAATTTTCATTTAACAGAAAAAGGAAAAGAAGAGATAAAAAGGGCAGCTGAAAAATTAAAAAAAGAAAAAATAGATTTAATTTTCAGTTCTGATTTAGAAAGATGCAAGGAAAGTGCAGAAATTGTTGGGAAATATTTAAATATAAAACCAAAATTTGACAAAAGATTAAGAGAAATTAAGGGGGGAGAGTTAGAAAATAAGCCTCTAGAAAAGGTTTTTGCTTTTTGGAAGAGTTTTGAAGAAAGATTCAAAAAAAGACCAAAAGGAGGCGAAAATTACAACGATGTGAAAAAGAGAATGATCAATTTTATTGAGAGTTTAGAGAAAAAATATACTCAAAAAACGATTTTAATCATTAGCCACCAAAGACCTTTAACAATGCTTGAAGGAGCAATGGAGGGCTGGGATATTGAAGAATTTTTTGGGGCAGAAAAAAAGAAAATAAAAACTGGAGAAATAAGAGAAATTATTTTTAGAAAGTTGCCCTATAACAAAGAAGGAGAATTAGATTTCCATAGACCTTATGTGGATGAAGTAGAGTTTTTCTGTCCAAAGTGTCAAGCAAAAATGAAAAGAGTTTCTGAAGTAATTGATTGTTGGTTTGATTCTGGAGCAATGCCTTTTGCTCAGGGTCATTGGCCTTTTTCTGAAATTCCAAATTCCAAATTCCAAATTCTAAAATTGAAACCGCCAAAATTGTTTCCAGCAGATTATATTGCAGAGGGAATAGACCAAACAAGGGGTTGGTTTTATACTCTTTTGGCAATTTCAACTTTAATGGGCTTTGGTCCTCCTTACAAAAATGTTATTTCTTTGGGTCATGTTTTAGATGAGAAAGGAGAGAAAATGTCAAAATCAAAAGGAAATGTTGTGGATCCTTGGGAAATGATAAAAAAATATGGAGCAGATAGTATTCGTTGGTATTTTTTTACCATCAATCATCCAGGTGATCCAAAACTTTTTTCAGAAAAAGACATAAAAGAAACTTTTAGAAAATTTATTCTCACTTTTTGGAATTGCTTTGTTTTCTTTCAAACTTATAAAGCCAATGTAAGAGATTTTAAGATCAAGAGACCAAAAAATCAACTGGACAAATGGATTGTTTCAAAACTTCAAAATCTCATTTTAAAAGTCACAAAAGATTTAGAAAAATATGAAATTACTCATGCTGCCAGAAGCATAGAAAACTTTGTAATTGAAGATTTGTCGCTTTGGTATATTAGGAGAAAAAGAGTTATTTTCCAAAGGCCAAAAAATAAAATTGAATTGAAAGAATCTACCAAGGTTTTAGGATATGTAATCTCTACATTAACAAAACTTATTGCGTCCTTCTGTCCATTTTTTGCTGAATATATCTGGCAAAGAATAGATGAGGAAAAAGGAAAAGTAAGTTCAATTCATCTCCAAAACTGGCCCAAAACGGAAAAGGAATTAATTAATAATAATTTGGAAAATAAAATGGAAATTGTAAGAGAAATTGTGAAAAAAGCTTTGGCAGAAAGATCAAAAGCAAAAATTAAAGTAAGACAGCCTTTACAAAAATTGGAAATTCCAAATAAAGAGCTAAAAAAAGAGAAAGAGTTATTAGAATTGATTAAAGAAGAAGTAAATGTAAAGGAAATTGTTTTTGGTAAAAAATTTGAATTAGACAAAGAAATTACCCCTCAATTAAAAGAGGAAGGAATAGTAAGGGAGGTAATTCGACACATTCAAGCTGCAAGGAAGGAAATGGGTTTTGAGAGGAAAGATAAAGTTGTGGTAGAATTTAAAGCAGAGGGAGAATTAGCCAACATATTGATTAAAAATCAAAAATTCATTTCTGATTTGGCAAATTTAGTAGAATTTAAAGAGAAAGGGGAGGAAAAAAAGTTTGACCTTGAAAAAGAAATTGAAATTGATGGAGAAAAAATAAGTCTTGGAATAAAAAAGGTCAATTTTAAAAAATAAATTAATTATGGCAGAACAAAAAAAACCTTCTTCGTTCTTTCAAAAATATGGAGGAAGATTGACAACCCAACAAATCGAACGGTTGTTAAACCAAATCTCAATGCATCCTTGGGAAAGAGAATATGTGAAAAGAGTTTTTGAGAGATATCATAGTTCTGTGTCTCCTCATATTACAGAAGAAGAATTTAAAAGAGGATTGGATGAAATGTTAAGAAATACTCAAGATCCAATTGAAAGGAATAGAATTGAGCAAATAAAAAGAAAATTTGGTCTGTAAAAATGTTTATTCATTATCGAACCCAGGGAATTATCCTCAAAAAAGAAGAAAGAGGGGAGAACGATCAATTATTTACTATATTCACAAAAGATTTTGGAAAATTGGAAATTTTGGGAAAGGGGATTAGAAAAATTACTTCAAAATTAAGAGCAGGAATGGAAATTTTTTATCTTTCAGAAATTGAATTCGTTCAGGGGAAAAATCAAAAAATTTTGACAGATGCAATTTTGATCAAAAAATATGAAAAAATAAGAAAAAATTTGTTAAAACTCAAAATAGCTTATAAGATTTCAGAAGTTCTTTCAAAGCTAATTAAAGGAGAGGAAAAAGATGAAAAAATTTGGAGTTTACTAAAAGATACATTTGAAAAATTAGAAAAGTATCAATTAAAAATTGATCGCATAAAATTAATTTATTATTATTTCCTTTGGAACCTAGTTTCAATTTTAGGTTATAAACCCCAGCTTTACTTTTGCATTTTGTGCGAAAAAAGATTAAAACCGAAAAAACTTTATTTCTTAAAAGAAGGAATTTCATGCGAAAATTGTTTTAAAAAAAATAAAGAAGGAGTTTTAATAACACCTGAATTGGTAAAAATTTTGAGGGAAATTTTAAAGGGGGAGTGGCAAATATTAAAAAGGTTGAAGATAGAAAAAAAGCATTTAAGAGAATTGCAAAAAATTTCAAATTTTTATCTGGAAAAAATTTTGGAAACTCAATGAAAAAAAGATTAAATTTAGTTTTCCCAATGATTCTTTTGTTAGTTATCATACTCTTTGCGTTCTTTTGGTATTGGAGAAAAAATGCCTTTTCTAAAGCGGATATAAAATTAGAAATAATTGGACCCCAAGAAGCTTCATTGCTGGAAGAAATTGAATACCTTGTAAAACTTAAAAACAACAGTCAATTTGCTTTAGATAAACCCCAATTAATTTTTATTGCCCCTGAGAATTCATTAAAGGATGGGAAAATTTTTGAAACCCAAGTTTTAGGGGAGGAAGAATTAGGAATTGCAATTTATCCGGGTCAAGAAAAGGTTTTTTCTTTTAAAATTCAACTTTTAGGAAAAGAAAAGGAGGCAAAAATTGCTAAAGTAAATTTTAGTTATCAACCAAGAAATTTAAAGGCAAGATATCACTCAGAAACTTCCTTTACTACTATTTTAAAATCAAGCCAAATTACTTTTGATTTTGATTTATCTCCGAAAATTCCGGCAGGACAAGATTTTGTCTTCAAGATTAACTATTTTTCTAATTTGGAAGTACCCCTTTCTGATTTAAGATGCCAGGTTGAATACCCTTCTCAATTTGCTTTTATTTCCGCTCAACCCCAATCTCTAGATATCAATGAATGGATAATTCCAGTTTTAAATAAATTTCAAGGTGGGAGAATAGAAATTAAAGGGAGAATTTCAGGACAGGTCGGAGAAGCAAAAATTTTTAAGGCAAGACTCGGAATGGTTAAAGATGGAAAATTTATTCTTTTGAAAGAAATCTCTAAGGGTGTAGAAATTATAAAACCTTTGCTTTATTTGCGCCAAGAAATTAATGGAAATCCAGAATATACTGCAATTCCTGGAGATTGGCTTCATTATGAAATCTATTTCAAAAATATCGGAGATAGTGATTTGAATAATTTGACTCTTTTTGTGAAACTTGAAGGAGAAGCCTTCGATCTCTCAACAATAAAGTCTGAATTTGGAATTTTTCACCCCTCAGATAATACAATTGTTTTTGAGGGGAAAAATGTACCCAAGCTTCAATATCTTTTGCCAATGGAAGAAGGGAAGGTTGATTTTTGGGTAAAAATAAAAGAAGATTTAGGAAATATTAAAGATCCGGTTTTGATAAATAAAGTTTTCTTGGGAGAAGTAAAACAAGAATTTGTTACAAAAATAAGCTCTAAATTAGAAATTGTTCAAAAAGGATATTATTTCGATGAAATTTTTGGAAATTCAGGACCGTTACCCCCAACCGTAGGACAAAAAACAACCTACACTATTTTGTGGCAAGTAAAAAATTATTATTCTGATGTTAAAGATGTAAAGGTTAAGGCGAAATTGCCAGAAGGAGTTGAGTTAACCGGAAATATTTTTCCAGAAGAGGAAAAAGCAAAATTTGCTTTCGATTCAAATTCAAAAGAAATTGTTTGGTCAGTAGGCGATGTCGAAAGAGGAAGCGGAGTTTTGAAATTAGGAAAAACAATTGCTTTCCAAATTTCTTTACTCCCAGATGAATCAATGAAGGGAAAAAGTCCAGAAATAATTTCTGAGGTGTTAATTGAAGGATTTGATGTTTGGACAGGAGCAAGAATAGAAAATAAAACACCAGCTTTAACAACCGCTTTACCAGATGATCCAAACATTAAAGAAGAAATGAAAATTGTTAAATAAAAATTATGGAGAAAAAACTAGAAAAAATTGTTTCTTTAGCAAAAAGGAGAGGATTTATTTTCCAATCTTCAGAAATTTATGGAGGGGTGGAGGGACTTTGGGATTTGGGACCATTGGGAATTTTAATGAAAAATAATATAAAAAATCTTTGGATTAAAAAATTTGTAATGGAAAAGGAAAATATTTTTTTAATTGAAGGAACATGTTTGATGCATCCTAAAGTGTGGGAAGCTTCGGGACATTTGGAACATTTTTCAGACCTTTTGGTTGAGTGTAAAAATTGTCATTATCGCTATAGAGCCGATCATTTAGCAGAAGGAAAGTTTATTGGAAAAGGAAAAGCGAGCCAAAAAGATCAATGCCCAAATTGTGGAGGAAAATCTTTTACAGAACCTCGAAAATTTAATTTAATGTTTAAAACTTTTTTAGGACCGGTAGAGGACAAAGCTCATCAAACTTATTTAAGACCCGAGACAGCCCAATCAATGTTTACTAATTTTAAAAATGTCTTAAACTCAATGAGGGCAAAGATACCCTTTGGGATTGCTCAAATTGGAAAATCATTTAGAAATGAAATAACTTTGGGGGATTTTATTTTTAGATTAAGGGAATTTGAAATTGCCGAAATTGAATATTTTGTAAGGCCAGAAGATGAAAATGAATTTTTTGAATTTTGGGTAAGAGAATGGGAAAATTTCTTTTTGAGTCTTGGAATTAAAAAAGAGAATTTGAGAAGGGTTGAGCATCCAAAAGAATCTTTAGCCCATTATTCAAAAAGGACAGTTGATATTGAATATAGATTTCCTTTTGGGTGGGCAGAATTGGCAGGAATTGCTAACAGGGGAAATTATGATTTAAAGAGACATTCCCAGTTTTCTGGTGAAGATTTAAGCTATTTTGATCAAAAAGAAAAACGAAAATATTTTCCTTCGGTAATCGAGCCGACTATGGGTTTAGAAAGAATAATTTTAGCTCTCTTATTAGATGCCTATGAAGAGATTCCAGGAGGAAGAACAAAAACTACAAAGCCAACAAAAGAAGTAGAGATTTTGCTAAGATTAGACAAGAAAGTAGCGCCTATAAAAGTTGCAGTTTTGCCATTAGTTAAAAATGAACCCAAAATTGTAGAAAAAGCAAGAAATATTTATGAAATTTTAAGGCCCCACTTTTTTTGCCTCTATGACGAAGTTGATTCTATTGGAAGGAGATATCGGAGAATGGATGAAATTGGGGTTCCGTTTTGTCTTACGATAGATTTTGAAAGTTTAGAAAAAGACGATTTAACTGTTAGAGATCGAGATACAATGGAGCAAGAAAGAATTTCTGTTTCAAATTTAATTGAATTTTTAAAAGAAAAATTGCAAAATTAAAAATATGTTTAAAAAATTGGTTTTAGAAAATGGATTAAAAATCATTACTCTTCCTGATAAAAATACTCAGGCAGTAACGGTTTTAGTTTTGGTAAAAACTGGATCAAAATATGAAACAAAAGAGAAAAACGGAATTTCTCATTTTTTGGAACATATGTTCTTTAAGGGAACAAAAAAAAGACCTTCTCTTTCTGCAGTGGCCGAAGCTTTAGATAAAGTTGGGGGAATTTATAATGCTTTTACTAGTGAAGATTTTACTGGTTTTTTTGCAAAAGTTGATTCTTCGCATTTTGATTTGGCACTAGATTGGGTTTCTGATATTTTATTAAACCCTCTTTTTCCTGAGAAAGAAATTGAAAAAGAAAGGGGAGTAATTATTGAAGAAATAAACATGTATTATGATAATCCAATGAGCTATGTCCAAATTTTATGGCCTCAATTGCTTTATGGGGATCAACCTGCAGGTTGGCCAATAGCTGGAACAAAAGAAAGCGTAAGTAAAATTTCGAGAAATGATTTAATTGATTATTTTAAAACCCACTATCTTTCAAAAAATACCCTTGTCTGTTTGAGTGGAAACTTTAAGGAAAAAGAAGGAATAAAAAAGGTAAAAAAATATTTCTCAAAAATCAGAATTGGTGATCCAACAAAAAAACCTCCAGTTTTTGAAGATCAAAAAAAGCCAAATCTACTTTTTCAATTCAGAGAGACAGAACAAACCCATTTTTGTTTGGGGGTAAGAGGTTATAATCTTTTTCATCCAAAAAAATATGCTTTAGAAGTTTTGGGAGTAATTTTGGGGGGAATGTTTAGTTCAAGATTGTCAGTGATTTTTCGGGATAAATTGGGAATTGCCTACTATATTCATTCTGATGTTGAAAGCAATCCCGATACAGGTTTTTTAGTTACTATGGCAGGAGTAGACGCTAAGAATTTTGAGAAAGCAATTAAAATAATTTTAAGAGAATACAAGAGAGTTTCTGAGGAAAAGGTGCCACAAAAAGAATTAAAAAAAGCGAAGGATTATTTAAAAGGAAAATTGGCTTTAAGTTTGGAAACCTCAGATGCCAAAGCTTCTTTTTATGGTTTGCAAGAGATTTTAAAAGGTGAAATTTTAACTCCAGAACAAGTTTTCCAAAAAATTGAAAAAGTAGGTCAAAAAGAGATTCAAGAAGTAGCGAAAGATATTTTTAGACCAGAAAACCTAAATTTGGCTTTCGTTGGTCCGTTTAAAGAAGGAAAAAAAATTGAAAGATTGTTAAAAATATGAAAGAAAATTATGTTTTAGATATTTCCTGGAAAACTATTTTAAAGCTTTTTTTCTTTTTTGTTTTTCTTTATTTAGTCTTTTTAGTTAAAGATATTTTAAGTTGGTTAATCTTTGCCTTGATAATTTCAATTCTTTTGGATCCAGCCATTGAGTTTTTAGAAAGAAAAAAGATTCCTCGATTAGTTTCTACTTTTTGTATTTATTTATTCTTTGTTTCCTTTCTTTTCCTCATGATTTATTTTTCCGCTCTACCTCTTTTTAACGAACTTCAAAAAATTACCCATTTTTTCCCTCAATACTTTGAGAAACTTTCCCCTCCTTTAAGAAAATTAGGAATTGAAGCTTTTAAAGATATTGAAAGTTTTATTAAAAGCCTCCAGGATTGGCTTCTTTCTGCTTCAGGCGGGATTGTTCGTGCAATTTCTACTTTTTTTGGTGGAATTTTTTCTGCCCTCACAATTTTAACTTTATCTATTTTTATTTCACTTGAAAAAAACAAACTGAAAGAAGGAATAAAAACTTTCATTTCCAATTCAAAAGGAAATCAGATTTTGGAAATTTTGGAAAAATCTCAAAATCAAATCTCAGCTTGGTTTGGAATAAAAATTTTAGGATGTATTTTTGTGGGAATTTTGACCTTTATTTCCCTCAAGATTCTTAAAATAGATTATGCTGTATTTTTGGCAATTTTGGCTGGAATTTTAAACATTATTCCGATTATTGGACCAATTTTTGCAGGGGTAATAATGGTCCTTTTTGCGTTTTTTCAATCTACAATTTCAGCAATTTTAATTTTTCTAATTTTCTTTATAATTCAGCAAATTGAAGGTAATATTTTGATTCCAATTTTGAGTAAAAAATTTATTGGGATGTCACCTCTTTTGGTTTTAATTTCTCTTTTAATTGGGGGGAAGCTTTGGGGAATTTTGGGCGCAATTTTGGCTGTTCCAGTTTTTGGAATAATTTTTGAATTTTTGAAAAATTTGTTAGAAGCTAAAAAGGAATTAGAGTAAAATGGCAAATCTTTATATTGTAGCTACTCCAATTGGAAATTTAGAAGATATTAGTTTGAGAGCTCTTAGAATTTTAAAAGAAGTTGATTTAATTTTGTGTGAAGATGAAAGAGTGACAAGAAAGCTTTTAAATAAATATCAAATTAGAACCCCCATTTTAAGCTATCATCAACATTCAAAACTAAAAAAGGAAGAATATATTATTTCGCTTTTGAGAGAAGGAAAAAATTTGGCATTAGTTTCAGATGCTGGAACCCCTGGAATTTCAGATCCAGGAGGAAAGTTAATTAGTAGATTAGTAGAGGAGTTAATGAGTAATGAGAAAGTTAAAATTTCATCAACCCATCAACCCATCAACCCATTAACTATTATTCCAATTCCAGGTCCTTGTGCCATAACTTGTGCTGCTTCTGTTTCTGGGTTTCCAATGGATAGATTTTTATTTCTGGGATTTTTGCCAAAAAAGAAAAAAAGGAAAAAGTTTTTTGAGGAAATTTTGAAATCTAAATATCCAGTTATATTTTATGAATCACCCTATCGTTTAGTTAAAACCTTAGAAGAGTTGAAAAATCTAAATCAAAGATTCAAGATTTGTTTAGCAAAGGAGTTAACAAAAAAATTTGAAACGATTTATTACGGAGAGCTAGATGAGGTTTTAGAGAAAATTAAAAAAGAAAAAATAAAAGGAGAATTTGTAGTAATAGTCAAAAAAATCAATGAAAAATAAATTTTACATTACAACTGCCATAGATTATGTAAATTCCTCTCCTCATTTGGGGCATGCTTTAGAGAAAATTCAAGCTGATGTTATTGCAAGATATCAAAGAACAAAAGGAAAAGATGTTTTCTTTTTAACTGGTACTGATGAAAATTCTTTAAAAAATGTAAAAGCTGCAAAAGAAATGGGTATTTCAACCGAGGAGTTAGTAGACAAAAACGCAGCCAGATTTTATCAGCTAAAAAAAGCCCTCAATTTATCGTTTGATGATTTTATTAGAACTACTCAAAAAAGACACAAAAAAGGAGTTCAAAAATTTTGGTTAGCTATTAAAAAAGATATTTACAAGAAAAAGTATCGGGGACTTTATTGTGTAGGTTGTGAAGAGTTTTACAAAAAAGAAGAATTAGAAAATGGACTTTGCCCAGAACACAAAACAAAACCAGAAATAATTGAAGAAGAAAACTATTTTTTTGCTCTTTCAAAATATCAAGATAAATTAAAAAGAATAATAGAAAAAGGGGAAATTAGAATCGTTCCAGAGAGTAGAAAAATTGAAGTTTTAAGTTTTATTGAAAAGGGTTTGGAGGATATTTGTATTTCTCGCTCAATAGAGAGGGCTCACGGTTGGGGAATTGAGGTTCCAGGAGACAAAACTCAAGTTATTTGGGTTTGGTTAGATGCCTTGTCAAACTATATTACTGCTCTAGATTACGGAAAAGACGGAGAAAAATTTAAAAAATATTGGCCAGCAGACCTTCATGTGATTGGAAAAGGAATTTCAAGGTTCCATTGTATTTATTGGCCAGCTTTTTTAATTTCTGCAAAATTACCCCTTTCCAAAATGGTTTTTATTCATGGCTACATTACAGTTGAAGGTCAAAAGATGTCAAAGTCTTTGGGAAATGTTGTAGACCCTTTTTTTGTAGTAGAAAAATTTGGAACTGATGCTTTAAGATACTTTCTTTTAAGAGAAGCTTCGCCTTTTGAAGATGTAGATTTTACTTTTGAAAAGCTCAAAAAAAGATACAACGATGACTTGGCAAAAGGTTTGGGAAATTTAGTTGCAAGAATAATTTCTTTGGCAAAAAAATTTAAAATTTCAAAATCAAAAGAAGTTAAAGATGAAGCTTTAAAAAGAAATTTAAAAATTTCAGAGAAAAAATGGAAAGAAAATTTAGAAAGTTTTCAATTTCACGAAGCTTTAAGGGTAATTTTTGATTTTATTTCTTTTTGCGACAAATTTATTAATGAAAAAAGACCCTGGGAAAAAGAAAATAAAAAATTCATTCCTGACTTACTCTTTGCCCTAGAGTCAATCTCAAAGCTTTTGAATCCGTTTTTGCCAGAAACATCAAAAAAGATTTTATCTCAAATTAAAACAAGAAAGAAAGAAATTTTGTTTCCTAAAATTGAATAAGGTCTTGACTTTTTACTTATTTGGGTTAAATTAAAATTATTCCACTTTATTTAAGGAGGGAGAAGATGGCAAAGAGGGGAAAGAAAGGCTATTTGGGAGAGGTAGTTAAATTCTATTGTCCCTTTTTGAGAAAACGAGTCCCTCATGTTCTTATTGAAGTTTCTGGCAATCCCCATCCAAAATATTTTTGGAAGTGCACAAAAGAAAACTGTGAAAAATCAAACTGTAAGCGTTTCAAATATGGAAGGAAAAAAGATCTTTCAGAACATTAGGCGGGCTTTGCCCGCCTTTTTCACTTGACATGAGTTTTTGATTGATTAAAATTTAAAATATAAATACCATGAACCAAATCCAAAAACAAAAAAGCGTCATCTCCTTAGCTCTCGGTATGTTGTTTATTATTATTTTGACCCGCGGAGGGCTAGGGAGATGGCGTTTTAGATAAATAATAAAAATTTACTCAAACTCCTTAGCCCTCCAGAAAAACTGGAGGGCAATTTAATTTATGAGAGGAGAAAAAATAAAAATAGTTAAAAGCGAAAATTTAAACGAAATCTTAGATCTAAAGAAAACGATCATTTCTTGTTTGCCAAATTTGAAAAAGAAGACAACAAAAACTTATTTGAAAAACAAAATTAAAAACAAAGAAGGAGGAATAATTAAAGCAGTCTTTAGAAAAAAGGTTTTGGGATTTTTGGCCTGGTTAAAAGAAACAGAAACCACAGCTTATATTTGGTGGTTAGTCGTTAAGAAAAAATATCAAAGAAATCATTTGGGTTCAAAGTTAATGAAAGAAGCTTTGAAAGAATTAACAAAAAGAGGATTTAAAAAAGTTTGGGCAAAAATCAAAAATGATAACTTTTCCGCTTTGTCTTTGGCTTTAAAATTTCATTTTTTCATTGAAGGAATCTCGAATGAAGATCAAATTTTTACAGTTATTGTGGCAAAAAACTTATCAAAAAAGGAGGTGAGAGAAAGTGGCTAAAGAGAAAGCAGTGAAGTGTCCAAAGTGTGGAGAAAAAGAAAATGTGATTTCATTCACCATACCTCTAAAAGGAGGAAAAGAAATTGAAGTTGTTTGGTGTCGGAGTTGTGAAAACGTGGAAGAAATGAAGGGGGTGGAAGATGCCGAATAGGGGTAAAAAAGGACTTCCAGGAGAAAAAATCTGGCAGTGGTGTAAAAAGTGTAAAAAGAAAACATGGCACATATTTACTCAAGATAATCCTGGATCAAAATTTTGGTGGGAATGCCAGAAATGCCATACAAAAATTCCAGGAAGGCTAAACAAAAAAGCTCTTTTTAAGGATTAATTGGTGGGCAGTTTCGCCCACCTTTTTTGTAAAAGAAAAAAGAAGACAATTGCAATAAAAAATTTTTGTCAATAAAAAACTTTGGGTAAAATAAAAGAATGAGTCTCTTGATTAAAAATGTAATTTTTGAAGGGAAAAGAACTGATATTTTTGTTGAGAATGGCAAAATTTCGAAAATTAAAAAGAGTTTAAATTTGAAAGCAAAAGAAAAAATTGATGCAAAGGGGGAAAAAGCAATTTTGCCAGGTTTTGTAAATTCTCACACTCATTCAGCAATGATTTTACTTCGTGGTTTTGGAGAAGGACTTTCTTTGAAAGATTGGTTAGAAAAAGTAATTTGGCCCCTAGAAGAAAAACTAACAGAAGATGATGTTTATTGGGGAACAAAATTAGCTTGTTTGGAAATGATAAAATCAGGAATTACCACTTTCAATGAAATGTATTTTTATCCAAAAGCACAAATTGAGGCAACAAAAGAAATGGGGCAGAGGGCAATTTTGGGTTTGGTTTTGGTTGATTTTTCAACAAAAGGGTGCGACAAAAAAACGATTGAAAAAATTTACACAAAACTAAAAAGTCTTTTAAAAAATTGTCCCACAATTAAATTAAGTATTGCCCCTCATGCAATTTATACAGTTTCAAAAGAAAATTTAATCTGGGCAAAAAATTTTGCAAAAAAAGAGAAGCTTTTAATTCATATGCATTTATCAGAGACAGAGAGAGAGGTTAAAGAATGCAAAAAAAAGCATAAAATGGGACCGGTTGAGTATTTAGAAAAAATTGGGTTTTTGGGTGAAAATTGCGTTTTCGCACACTCAATATGGTTATCTGAAAAAGAAATTGAAATTTTGGCAAAAAGGAAATGCTCTTTAATTTATAATCCGACTTCAAACATGAAATTAGCATCTGGAATTTTTCCTTACAAAAAAGTAAAAGAAAAAGGAATTAATGTATGTTTGGGCACAGATGGACCCGCTTCAAATAACTCTCTAAATTTCTTTTTTGAAATGAAAATCGCTTCTTTATTACAAAAAATATCTAACATGGATCCCCAAATTTTGCCAGCAAGAGAGGTGATAGGACTTGCAACAAAAAATGGAGCAAAAGCCTTAAAAATTGATTCTGGAGAAATTAAAGTTGGAAAATTAGCAGATTTAATTTTGATTGATTTGAATAAAATTTCACTTTTTCCAAAAGAAAATTTAATTTCAAACTTGGTTTTTTCAGCAAATCCAGATTGTGTTTCTGATGTAATTTGCAATGGAAAAATTTTAATGAGAGATGGAATAATAGAGAACGAGAAAACTATTTTGAATAAGGCGAAGGAATTCAAAGTTGACTTTTTTTAAATTTTTGAAGATAATATTTTTATTCTAAAAGGAGGTGGAAATGAGTCTTGAGTTATTAGCGAGATATTTGGTGGGATGTCCCGACATCAAAAAAGGGAAAAAGTTTCTTGAAACATTTTTAGAAGGAAAACCTACTCCAAAAGCTCTCATAATAGAAATCACCCAAAAAACGCCCACACTTTATACAGCTCTTTCCATTATCGGCGAGGAACTCAAACAGAGCCCCTTTTCTTCAGATGTTATTGAAGCATATTTCCTTGGGACCCCTTGTCTTTCTCACGAAATAGCAAGAAAAATCTTGGAAAAACTAGGTTTGCCAGAAAAAGTAATTGAAAATTTGCCTTCTTGGGTAAGGCCCGTTCACAATCACCTTGTTTTTATTTTGTTACAACCTCTTTTTTCTGAAGATCTTCTTAATACTTGTTTTGTGAGGCCAGGAAGAGTTTTAGAAGTTTTCGAAGAAAAGGCTAAAGTGAGCACGATTTTGATTGGAAGACAAAACAATCGTTTTTATTTAAGGGGAGATATTATTGAGTATCCTAGGCACTTTTCCCCGATAAAAAGAGACGATCAAGTGGCCGTTCATTGCGGAGTAATTACCCAGAATCTTACTGAAGCTCAAGTTGTAATATTAACTTTTGATCTTTTATCAATTATTAACCATCTCTCTTGCACAGAGTAAAAAAATCTGGCCTCCATTTTGGAGGCCTTTTGATTTTTCTGAGATTTTATTGTATAGTTAAATAGTACCTTAAAAAAAGGAGGTGAAAGAATGCCAGGAGTAATTTTTTTTAATGGAGAATTTGTTTCTGAGGAGGAGGCAAAAATTTCTGTGAAAACCCATGCTTTTAATTATGGAACAGGTGTTTTTGAAGGAATAAGAGCTTTTTGGAACGATAAAAAAGAACAACTTTTTGTTTTAGCTCTAAAAGAACATCTTTCAAGGTTTAAAAATTCTTGCAAAATTTTACATATTTCTCTTCCTTATTCTATTGAAGAATTAACTGAGATAGTTTTGAAACTTTTGCAAACTAATCAGTACAGGCAAGATGTTTATATTCGTCCTTTAGCTTATATAAGTTCAGAAAAAATCGGAGTAAAATTAGTCGAGTTAGATTATGGATTAACAATTTTTGCTGTTCCTTTTGGGAGTTATTATAGAGACGAAGAGCAAGTAAAAGCGATAGTTTCTTCGTGGCGAAGGATTTCAGACAATGCAATACCTGCTAGGGCAAAGTGTTGCGGAGCATATGTTAATTCTGCTCTAGCAAAGAGTGAAGCTTTGTTGGCTGGATTTGATGAAGCAATTGTTTTGAATGAAGATGGTCATGTAGCCGAAGCTTCTGCTGCAAATATTTTTATTATCAGAGACGGAGTTGTTGTTACTCCTCCAGTCACAAGTAATATTCTAGAAGGAATCACAAGGGAAATTGTTATTTCTTTGTTGCAAAATGAGCTTTTGATTGAAGTTCAAGAAAGAAATATTGATAGGACCGAACTTTATGTGGCAGATGAAATTTTTGTGACAGGTACAGCTTGTAATATTTCTGCTGTTGTCGAAGTTGATCAAAGAAAAATTGGCGATGGAAAAATCGGAAAAATCACAAAAAGTTTAAGGGAGCTTTACTTTGAAATCGTTCGTGGAGAAAACCAAAAGTACTCTTTTTTGTTAACTCCAGTATATTAAGGGGGCAAAAGCCCCCTTTCTTGATTTTTTAAGAGAATTTTCAATTTCAAAAAAGGTATTTTAAAAGCCTGTTGTTTCTTGAAAAAACTCAGGTTTTCGAATAATATTAATCTTGTATGCTAAAGAAACTTCCTTCAATTTTTAAGTCTCTATTTTGGCCTTATAAATTTTCTTCAATTGATCCGGAAAAACATAAAAAAACCATCATCCTTCACACGATTAACTATGGGAGATGGGAACATTGGCAATGGATTATCAAAAATTATGGTAGAGAAAATGTAAAAAAGATTATTGAAGAAACGCCAGCTAGTGAGTTTAGACCGAGAGCTTTGAAATTAATCTCTCTTTTATTAAAGATTAAAAAGCTAAAATATGCGACTCGAAGTGATAAAATCCGAGCAGAAAAAAATCTTTGAAAAATTAAAGAATTTCAAAGAATATTATTTAGCTGGGGGCACAGCTTTGGCTTTTCAGATCGGGCACCGAATCTCAGTTGATTTTGATTTTTTTTCTCCAAAAGACATTCCAAAATGTTTACTTTCAAAAATTAAAAGACTTTTTAAAGAATATAAAGTGAAAGTTGAAGTCAATAATCCTGAGCAATTAACTGTTACTTTAAACGAAGTTCATCTCACTTTTCTTAAATATCCCTTTCCAATAATTTTAAAATTAGTTAAACATCAAGGAGTAAAAATGCTATCTATACCTGAAATAGCTGCCACTAAAGCTTACACTATTGGGCATCAAGCTACCTTAAAAGATTATGTCGACCTTTATTTTATTTTGAAAGAAAAGCATACTACTCTTGAAAGAATAATCAATCTTGCGCAAAAAAATTCAAAAATGAATTTAATACGCGTTTATTTTTAGAACAGTTGATTTATTTAGAGGATATTGAGGATATAGAAATTGAATATCTCAAAGAAAAGCCAACTAAAGCCCAAATCCAAAAATTTTTTGAAAAAGAAGTTTCCAAACTCAAAATTTAAAATTTCTTAACCATTTTTGGCATCAAATAGCTCGTCACGAGAGCGTTTTTTAAAAAGATCTTTGGTTATTTTCGCTCAGACAGTGTTTGTTTTTTTATTGAAAATCAATAACGTTTTGGTTAAAATTGAAGATATGAAAAATTATAATCATCAAAAAATTGAAAAAAGATGGCAGAAATTTTGGCTAGAGAATAAAATTTTTGAAGCAAAGGATATTTCAAAAAAACCAAAGCTTTATATTTTGGACATGTTTCCTTATCCTTCAGCTGCTGGACTTCATGTTGGACATTTAAGAGGTTATACAATTTCTGATGTAATTGCCAAAAAGAAAATGATGGAAGGTTATAATGTTTTGCATCCAATGGGTTGGGATGCTTTTGGTTTACCAGCTGAAAACTATGCCATTAAAACCGGAATTCACCCTCAAATTACAACTCAAAGAGCAATAAAAAATATTAAGCGTCAATTAATTAGGTCTGGTCTTGGTTATGATTGGCAAAGAGAGATCAATACCTCAAAGCCAGATTATTATAAATTTACTCAGTGGGTTTTTTTGAAACTATTTCAAGCAAATTTGGCTTATAAAAAATTAGCTCCGGTTAATTTTTGTTCTTGTTGCAAAACGGTTTTAGCAAGAGAGCAAGTAATTGAAGGAAAATGCGAAAGATGTTCAAGTGAAGTAGAAAAAAGAGAGCTTGAACAATGGTTTTTTAAAATCACAGATTATGCAGAAAGGCTACTAAAAGATTTAGATAAAATTGATTGGCCAGAAAATATAAAGGTAATGCAAAGAAATTGGATTGGAAAATCAGAAGGGATAGTGATTAAATTTCAAATTTTAAATTTCAATTTGCAAATTGAAGTTTTTACAACAAGAGCAGACACCATTTTTGGTTGTACTTATTTGGTTTTGGCTCCAGAACATCCCATAATTGAAAATCTCAAATCTCAAATTTTAAACTTCAAATCAGTTGAAAAATACATAAAAGAAGCGAAAAAGAAAACAGAAATTGAAAGATTGGCAGAGGATAAAGAAAAAACTGGAGTAAAACTTGAAGGAATTTTGGTTGAAAATCCAATTAATGGAAAAAAAATTCCAGTTTTTGTTGGAGATTATATTTTGATTGACTATGCAACCGGGGCAGTGATGGGAGTTCCAGCTCATGATCAAAGAGATTTTATTTTTGCAAAAAAGCAAAATTTGGAAATTTTAGAAGTAATAAGGCCAAAAACAGGAAAATCTTCTTTTCCAGAAAGGGCTTTTGAAGAAGATGGAATTTTGATTAATTCTGGACCTTTTTCTGGCTTGGATTCTCAAAGGGCAAGAGAAGAAATCACAAAGTATTTGGAAAAAAGAAATTTGGGTAAAAAAGCTGTTTATTATAAGTTAAGAGATTGGTGTATTTCAAGGCAAAGATATTGGGGAGCTCCAATTCCAATAGTTTATTGTTCAAAATGTGGGCAAGTTCCAGTTCCAGAAAAAGATTTGCCAGTGATTTTACCAAAAATTAAAGATTTCCTTCCAACTGGAGAAGGGAAATCGCCTTTGGCTAAAGTAAAAAACTTTGTTAAAACAAAATGTCCAAAATGCAAAGGAATTGCAGAGAGAGAAACAGATACAATGGACACCTTTGTTTGCTCTTCTTGGTACTATTTCAGATACACAGATCCAAAAAACGAAAAAGAATTTGCTTCAAGAAAAAAGATTGAAAAGTGGCTTCCAGTTGATTTATACATTGGTGGAGCAGAACACGCTGTAATGCATCTTTTGTATGCAAGATTTTTAACTAAAGTTTTATATGACTTAGGTTATATAAATTTTGATGAGCCATTTTTGAAACTTTTTAATCAAGGAACGATTTATTACAAAGGAGCAAAAATGTCAAAGTCAAAAGGAAATGTTGTTTCTCCAGAATATATTTTTGAAAAATATGGAGCAGACACTATGCGACTTTATGAACTTTTTATGGGACCTGCAGATCAAGCGACAGAGTGGCAAGACAAAGGGGTGGTGGGGTGCTACAGGTTTTTACAGAAAGTATGGAAACTTCAAGAAAAACTCAAAGCTCAAAAATCAAAAGCCAAAACTGAAAGTCAAAGTTTAAAACTTTTGCACAAAACAATTAAAAAAGTGACAGAAGATATTGAGAATTTTAGGTTCAACACCGCAATTTCTTCTTTGATGATTTTGGTTAATGAAATAGAAAAAGAAAAACAAATTGACAAAAAGTTTTTCGAAAATTTAGTCAAACTTTTAGCTCCAATGGCACCTCACATTTGTGAAGAGCTTTGGCAAAAACTTGGCCACAAAAACTCAATTTTTAAAGAAAAGTGGCCAAGATGGGCTGAAAAACTAACAAAAGAAGATTTAATAACTCTAATTATTCAAGTTAATGGAAAAGTTAGAGACAAAATTGAAGTTGAAGCTTCAATTTCAGAAAAAGAGGCTAAAGAATTAGCTTTAAAATCAGAAAAGATTAAAAAATGGATTGAAGGAAAAGAAATAAAAAAGGTTATTTTTGTTCCTGGAAAATTAATCAATATAGTAGTTTAAAAATATGATGCCAGAACCATTTCGAATAAAAGTAGTTGAGGAAATAAGGCTTTTGCCCAAAAAAGAAAGAGAAAAGAAAATTAAAGAGGCAGGGTATAACCTTTTTAATCTTAGAGCAGAAGATGTTTTTATTGATCTTTTAACTGATAGTGGAACAAGTGCAATGAGTGATGTGCAGTTTCAAATTTAAGCCCCGGTCTTAAAAGGCTAACTTTAGAGAATAAGCATCTAACGGGGCGAGAAGGAAAAAAAAATCAAAAAAGTGATTTTCCTCAAAGACAAATTGATTAATTTTGTGGTTGACGGCAACAGGTCGATGAGTCCTTAACGCAGCTTCTTTATAATAAAATAAAAAATAGCTAATATGAGTTTATTAAAATTCTGCAAGATTTATTTCTGGATTACTGGAATAATTTTGCTTTCAGGAAGTTTTTTGTTCCTTCTTACTTACCTTTCTAATCTTACAATTTCAACAGCTGTCGGCGAATTTAAAAAGTCTGCATATCCTCTTGGATTCATAAGTTTAGTTTTTATTGTTCTCCTCGTTCTCATTCCAGCCTTATTAGATCTTCTCTCTGCTTATTATATTGACAAACAAAAAGAGATCGGGAGAGTATTGGGAAGAGTGGCAGCATTTTTAGGAATACTCCCTGGGCAGAGCACATTTCTGATGGTAATCACTACTACAGCGGTGCTCACATTCATAGAAAAATTATTAGGTTTCGTTCCTGGACTTTTTGCTGCTATTTTTTCTATTGGAACATGGGTTATCTTTTGGATTGGCTTTATGGTGGTTTTTGTGGTTCTTGATCCCGATATTGCGAAAAAATATTTTGAAAGATAAATTTTACAAATAATCTAAAAATTGAGAGAATTTTGAAAAGTCAAGTTTTTTGGTCGCTTCTCTTTGCTCGGCGACCAAAAGGTCGAAACAATTCACTAAAACAAACTAAATAAGGAGCTAAGCTCCTTATTAAAGGCGAACTTCTAATGCGATGAACAGAAATATTTTAATCATCATAGTCATTGTAGTTTTGGCAACCGGAGTCCTTTTGGCAACGTTTATTTTTACGGAGAGAACAGAAGAATTGCTGAGAGACGATGATAAAAAAGATGAAGTTATCAAACAAGAAGAGGAGGAAGAAATAAAAAAGGAACTGGAAGATAAACGGATTTATGAATTAGAAGAAGTGGAAATACCGAAAGGAATAATAGAATATATTAAATTGCACTACCCGGAATACATCTATCTTATATGTGCGGGCGAGACAATTAGCGTACTCCCTTGTTCTGCATATTTAGTAGATGCAAACGACGATGGAATCAATGAAATTATTGTTGTGTTGGGCGTGAGTTTTAAAAATTATGAATATGTAATTTTTGAGAAAGATGATGGGGGTTGGAATAAAATAGGCGATTTTATAGCCGGCCCCGGCGCGTTGGTGATTGCAAAAGAAAAAACAAATGGATATCGCGATATAAAAACTTATATTGTAATAGGGGCCGGCTCTGGTATAGAAGAAGTTTATAGTTGGAACGAGCATGCTCGTTTCTATAACAAAGTGCTAAGTCGAGAAATTACATATTGAGCGCAGAGAAAAAATAATGGTAACTCATTGCAACAGATAATGTCTGTTGCAATGGCAAATGCATTAGAAGGATTTTGGAAATGAGGGAGTAAGAATTGACATTCATTAAAAATCTAAATAATAAAAGGCAGCTTAGCTGCCTTGTTTCTTAATAGGAACAAGGAAAACAATTGAACAAACGTTGGACTGCATACAACTCTTGACTTCTCCTTGAATCGGGAAGTCGTGAAATACCTTCTTAACTGTATCTACTGCCCTGCTGGACAGAGGAATAATTTTCTCTTCGCCATGCTGGCCCAAAGCGACAAGCCCAAACCGGCCACCGTTGGTGGCGTCAAGGAATCTCCTAAATTCTCTACTCCAACCGTGATGAGTGTTTACAATTACTCTTACCTTGTCTGAATGCAGGGGAAGCTCACCCTTGAGTTTAATTTGCTCCTAAGTATTTTAGGCTTTTTCCCTCTGGCTTATTTTTAAAAATGTCCCTTATTGACAAAAAAAGTTTCATTTATTAGATTTTAAATGCCTCCATTTGGAGGTAAATTTTTAAAAAAGGGGGGATAAGAAGTGAGGATAGTCTTGGCGGTACTGGCAGTGAGTCTTTTGGGCATATGGGCGGTTGGAGATGTGCAGCAACCGGTAATCGTTTTTTGGAATGTGCCCGGATGTATTGCTCTTCTTGAGGTTGAGCCACCTGAAGTTGATTTAGGGGAAGGGGTTCCAGGAGATGTTCTTTCTGGCATCAATCATATCAGGGTTCGTTCTAACTGCAGCTGGTGTCTAATGCTTGAAGCTCAAGAGCTTGAAACTCCTCCTGGTCATCCAAATCCTTTCGGAATAATGGAGCGGTTTGAGTGGAGGACAGAAAAAGTGACGCCTCCCTGGGTTGAAAATCTTCAACTGACATTTACTACCTTTCCCAGCTTTCATCTTTCAATGGGAGTAGCTAGAGCTAACCGGGGAGGAAGAGCTGTGATCCAAGTTGAATACAAGCTAACCATCGATGAGGAGGACGTCCCAGGTTTTTATAACCTTCACCTCCTGTATACCCTCACTTCTCCTTAAACGCTCTTTAGGGGGCCAATCAATGGCCCCCTTATTTTTATTGCAACTTAGGTATAGAATTTTAATTAAAGAGGTCTAAAACCCGACATTGGACCTGACATTTGATAACTTGAAAACTTTAGTTTTTGACACTCCTCGTAGGGGACGAAATAATTTATCTTTTGATTATTTGGCAGATATTTGCTTGGATACTTTGGGATGTGTAATCTGCAGGAAAAAAGCCTAAATATTGCCACTGAAGTTACTTTGGTACCCAAGGAGTCATCGAGTAAAAGAGTATATGGACATTGTCCAAAGTGTGGTAATCCGATACTAAATAAAACCTTTCTGTAGCTGCTAGTTTTTCCAGAGATTTTATGAAAATTTATCTGCTTCAAAATTTTATAAAAAATGCGCAATTATTTTTTTATTTGACAAGCTTGTAACCATTCTTATAATTATCTATAAGTATGGTAATAATACCCTTGGAAAAAAAATTGAGAAAAAAAATCCATCGACAAATAGCTTTAGCTCAAGATATTTTAATTAATGAAGTTTATCGAGTTTTTCCAAAAGCGATTTTACATGGAGGCACAGCCATTTGGCGATGTTTTGGAAGCAATCGCTTTTCAGAAGATTTAGATTTTTATCTTCCCTCTTTTCCAAAAGAAAAAATCTCTCAACTTTTGAAAAACTTGGAAAAAATTGGATTTTTTAATCTTAAATTCAGACAGATAAAAAATGCTATTTTTTCTCAATTTGAGTATTTGGGAACAATTATCAGATTTGAGGCTTTAGCTAAAAAAATCCAAAATTATAAAACTGCTTCTTTTGAAATGATTGATGGAAGTTTTATTGTAGTAAATATTTTGCCATTGAAAGATTTACTTGAAGAAAAAATAAATTCTTATCTTGCCAGGCAAAAAATAAGGGATCTTTATGATATTTTCTTTTTGCTAAAATTTGCCAAAAAAGACAATCAAATTAAAAAATTGTTAAAGAATTTTCTTAAAAAATTTTCTGAACCAAAGGACGAAAAAGAACTTAAAACTTTAATTATCTCGGGAGCGGTCCCTAAAAAAGAAGATATGATTGAGGAGATAAAAAAATGGGTAAAATAAAATATCTTTCAAAAATTAAAGAATTTTTTGAAAAAACCCCTGCCTTTTTGGCAAAAGATGTTGAGCTTATTGTCAAAAACAAAAAATACGCCCATTTACTTTTGCACAATCTTTGTAAAAAAGGAAATATTTTTAGATTAACTAAAGGTTGCTACACTTTTTATGAAGATCCTATTTTTTCTGTCTTTTGCTTCAAGCCTGCTTACTTGGGTTTACAAGAAGCTTTAAGCTTACATAATCTTTGGGAACAAGAAACAAACCCAATTGTGTTAACCACAAAAAAAGTAAGAAAAGGAATAAGAGAGGTTTTAAATAGCAATTTAATTGTTTATCATCTTCCCCCTAAATATTTTTTTGGTTTTGAACTTTTATCCTATGGCAATTTTTTCATCCCAGTGTCTGACCTAGAAAAAACATTAATTGATTTGGTTTATTTTAAAGAAATACCATCAAAAGAAGTAATAAAGGAAATCAGAAAAAAAATCCAAGTGGCAAAGTTGAATTCCTATCTTAAGCGATACCCTCTTGAATTTAGGAAAATTGTAAATGAATTAGTAAAAAACACAAAGGTCTTTGCAATAAAACAAACAAAAAAATATGATGCCAGAACCTTTTCGAATAAAAGTGGTTGAGGAAATTAAACTTTTGCCCAAAAAAGAAAGAGAAAAGAAAATTAAAGAGGCAGGATATAATCTTTTTAATCTTAAAGCAGAAGATGTTTTTATTGATCTTTTGACAGATAGTGGAACAAGCGCAATGAGTGATGTGCAGTTAGCAAAAATGATAACTACAAGGCAAGCTTATGCAGGAAGTGAGAGTTTTTATTTTTTAGAAGAAACAATAAAAGAAATTTTTGGTTTTAAATATTTTTTACCTACTCACCAGGGAAGAGCAGCAGAGCACCTTCTTTTTTCAACTATATTAAAGAAAGGACAAATTGTTATAAACAATTCTCATTTTGATACGACAAGAGCAAATGTTAAACTTGCTGGCGGAATACCAATAGATTGCCCTGTAAAAGATGCCTACGATACTGAAAAAGATTTACCTTTTAAAGGAAATATGGATACAGAAAAATTAGAAAGTATCGTTAAAAAGAAAAGGAAAAAAGTTGCAATGATTATGATGACAATTACAAACAATAGCGTTGGGGGACAGCCAGTTTCTTTAGAAAATATTAGAGAGACAAGTAAAATTGCAAGAAAATATAAAATTCCATTTTTCATTGATGCTTGCAGATTTGCTGAAAATGCTTACTTTATTAAAAAAAGAGAAAAAGGAAATGAAAAAAGAAGCATTATTGAAATTGTAAAAGAAATTTTTTCTTTGGCAGATGGTTGTACCTTTTCTGCAAAAAAAGATGCTTTAGTTAATATTGGAGGCTTTGTTGCCACAAACAACAAAGAGCTTTTTGAAAAAATGAGAGAGAGGCTTGTTGTCATTGAGGGATTTCCAACTTATGGGGGGCTAGCTTGTCGGGAATTATCTGCAATGGCCCAGGGACTAAAAGAAGCGACAAAAGAAGAATATTTAGAGTATCGAGTTTCTCAAGTAAAATATCTTTGGGAGAAATTATTTCAAGCTAAAATTCCAACACTAAATCCTCCAGGAGGTCATGCAGTTTTTATTGATGGAAAAAGATTTTTTCCTCATATCCCTCAAGAAAATTTTCCTTCCCAAACCTTGGCTGTTGAGCTTTACATTGAGGGCGGAATAAGAGGAGTTGAAATTGGAACCTCTTGTTTTGGAGAAATTGACAAAAAAACAGGAAAATTGATTTTACCAAAACTTGATTTGTTGCGACTTGCCATTCCAAGAAGAGTTTATACCAATTCTCATTTAGATTATGTAGCTCAAATTTTAATTCAAATTTATCAAAAAAGGGAAAAAATTAAGGGCTTAAAAAGAGTATACGCTCCCGGTCTCTTATCTCACTTTTTGGCTAAATTTGAAAGAATTACTCGCTAATTTCCTCTCAAATTTTGACTTGTGAAATTTTTTAATTTCTCTCACAATTTAAAAAAGGAGGTGAGAGATGAGTTTTCGCTGTCAAGAATGTAAAAAACCCCAACCTCAAAGAACAAAGCCAAAAATTGTAGTTAGCAAAATTCGCCAAATAACCTATATTCACGAAGGAATTTCTGGAAATCCTAAAACTGAAGGTTGGGAGATAGTAGAAACTCTTTTAGTTTGTGATGAATGCTTCAAAAAGTATCAAAATTTTCAACCAAAAGTAGTAGAAAAAGTAACAAGAAAAGTAAAACATTAAATATTGCTTTTTAGGAGATTTTTATTTAAAATCAAAAATTCAAAGGAGGTGGAAGATGGAAGAAGATATTGAAAGAGGAGCCAGAAGGATTTGTAAGATTTTTTCAACTCTGTGGATGCTAAAACTTTTAGTTTTTCTTGCTTTTTCGATATTCACCTTGATCGGAATTGCTGGTGTATTAGTTCTTTTACATCACCACCTTTTTGCTGCAGGATATCTAGTAGCTAGTGCAGTTTTTTTAACTTTTTTATTTGGAATTTTCCTTGTTTCGATTTTACCGAAAATTAAACTTTAGGGCGCCATTTTGGCGCCTTATTTATTTAAGAAAACAAAAGCTGCAGCCCCAAACAAAACAATATCTTCTTTCAAGGGAGTAATTTTTATTTTAGGCAAATAGGGTAAAAAGTGATCAATGTATTTTCTAATTGGAGGTAAAATAAATTCGGGATTATTTAAAGCCACTGCTCCACCAAAAGTTATTAATTCTGGATCATAAGTTACAATCAAATTTGAGATTGCTTTGGCATTAATTCTTCCAACTTCTTTTAATAAAAATTCCTTTGCAATTTTCTCTCCATTTTTTGCCATTTTAAAAATTTCTTTTGCTTCTTTTGGATAACGGCTAAGCTTTATTTTCTTTTCTTTTAACCAAACCTTAAAGAATCTTGGTAAATTGCTTCCAGAACAATAAGCTTCCCAATGTCCCCTTCCTTTTTTGCAAGAGCAAAGCAAATTATATTTTGTTTCAACTATCATATGACCTATCTCAACAGCATTTCCTCCTTTTCCCAAAAGCAGTTTTCCATTTACAATAGCTCCACCTCCAATTCCACTTGAAATTGTTACATAAACTAAATTTTCAATATTTTTTCCAGCCCCAAAATATTTTTCTCCCAAAGCACCAGCATTACAATCGTTAAGCAAAAAAACAGGAAGACCAAAAGTCTTTTTTAAAGGCAAAATCAAGGGAATTTTTTTAAATGGCAAATTTGGAGTATTTTTGATTTCTCCTCTTTTGTAATCAATTGGTCCAATAGAGCCAATTCCAATTCCCAAAATTTTACCCCCATTTTTTATTAATTTTTTCAATTGAGAAACTATTTGCTCAGTTACTATTTTTCCATCTTTTCCTTCTTTTTTTGTTTTCTCTTTGATTTTTTCTATAATTTTCCCTTTTTCAGAAATTAAAGCACTTTGAATTTTTGTTGCCCCAAGATCAACTGCTAAAACCAAATTCTCTTTCATTCTTTTAATATAGCAAATTAGCAAAAAAGGGGCGATTTTTCGCCCCCCACTTATTTTAAATAACCAATAAATCTCAGCCCTCTTCCCATTCCCTTGGAATCTAAGCCATATCCAATTAGCCATAAAGGTTTTTCGAGTTCAAAGCCCACAAAATCTACTTTTACCCTTTTTCTTCGTCGTGGTTTTTTATCAATCAAAACTGCCACTTTTATTGATTTTGGCCCTTTAGCTTTTAGATGTTTTAGAATCGAATATAAGGTTTCGCCAGTGTCCACTATATCTTCAACAACTAAGATATGCTTTCCTTTGGGTGACTTGGTTAAATCCTTCAAAATTTTCACTTGCTCAGGCTCAGTAGTATTTTCATAGGTTGAAACCACCAAAGTATCTAAAGTAAGTTTTCCCAAAAATGATGGTTCTGATTCTATGTCTTCTAATTTTTGATAAAGATCGGTTGCAAAAAACATTGCTCCATGTAAAATTACAACCATCACCAAATCTTCACCTTTAATTCCGACCTCTTCTTTATAGCTTGTATATATTTTTTGCGCAATTTCAGCTACTTTTTCCTTTATTTCTTCCTCACTCCATAATTTTACTACCTCCCTACCATCAATTTCTAATTTCATTTTCACCTCCTTGAAAGAGCTTTAACAGATTTAATTTAGTTCAAAATTGAGATTTTTTCAAGCCAAATAAGATATTGACAAAAACAAAAAAATTATGTATTCTAATTGTAGGTGGAGTGGAGGGCGAGACTAAAAAAGAAAGGAGGTGAGAGTATGGAGAAAAGGGAACAAAAGAACCAGAACCAAAAGGAAGGAGTTACGTACAGATGGGTTGGTGAGCTTATCGCAGAACTCCTTAATGTCACGCCAGAACTTGAAACTACAATTTCCCGTGCTGTAGCTCAGCTTCCTTCGGAGGACCAGAAAAGAATCTGGCTTCCATGTAGTATCAGACTTGCGCAACTTGGGAAAAAAGAGAAAGCCGTTGCAAAAGCTCTCCAACTTGATCTTGGAATCCAAGAGGTAGCAAAAGACGAAGCTTTTAAAATTGCAATTTCTAACTCAGGCCTCGTCGCTCAGGTAGGAGAAAAATTCTATGCCTACAACGGTTCTAATCCCGCGATCAGAAAGTTGATGCACGAACTCAGGCACTAATTTAGCGCTTCTACTACTTTTTTCCTTTCCGCCCTCCACTCCACCAGCTCCTTAAAAAGGAGGTGGAAATGAAGCCCCAAAAAATTAGAATTACCAATCATGCAGTTTTGCGATACCGGCAAAGAATTAGTGATACAACGGACGCAGAAACACAAATCAAGGAAGAACTTTGTTCTTCGGACACAAAATGGATATCAATGAATGAATTGCCAGGAGAGATTTTTCCACATTTATCACTTCGGGGTTGCCCTGGCGGGCTAATTGCTTTTAATTTGAAAAGTGGGGTTTTATTTAAGATCCATTTTGATAAAAAAGGTAATAAATATATAGTGATAAGTGTTGATAAGATTGACGGAGCTTTAAGAGATGCGCTTGAGGATTTAATTTTAAAGAGAGGAAAGCAATTCGTTCTTTAAGGTTTAATTTTCTTTAAGCTTTAATTGGGCAGTTTAGTCTGCCCTTTTATTTTTTTTAAAAAAGGGTAATAATGAAATAATGAGAGAAATTATTTTAGATTTTCCAAAACAGTTTGAGGTGGGACTTGAAGCAGGCAAAAAAATAAAATTTTTAAAAAAGAAATTTGAAAATGTAATAATTTGTGGAATGGGAGGTTCAGCTTTACCAGGTACTCTTTTGCAACTTTTTGCAAGAAATTTAAATTTTAAATTTCAAAATTTTTTTGTTCACAGAGATTATGGATTGCCAAATTTTACAAACAAAAATTCTTTAATTTTTACCATTTCTTATTCTGGAAACACAGAAGAAACAATTTCAGCTTTTAAAAAGGCAATTTCAAAAAAATTAAAAGTGATTTCAATCTCTTCTGGCGGAAAACTCAAAGAACTTTGTGAAAGGTTCAAAACTCAATTCATTGAAATTCCATCTGGTCTCCCCCCAAGAATGGCCTTGGGGTATTTATTCTCTGCTTTATTTTCTGCTTTGATTAAACTTAAAATTGTACCTGATTTTAAAAAAGAAATTTTAGCCCTAAAACGAAAATTAAAACCTCAAAAATTTGAAAAAGAAGGTCAAGAAATTGCTAAATTTCTGTTTAGCAAAATTCCTTTAATTTACTCTTCTCCAAACTATAGAGAATTAGCCAGAATTTGGAAAATTAATTTTAATGAAAATTCAAAAATTCCTGCATTTTTTAATTACTTTCCCGAGTTAAATCATAACGAAATGACAGGGATTGGAGAAGCGAGCGAAAATTATCGCAAAATTTTTAGAGTAATAATTTTGCAAGATAAAGCTGATCATCCAAGAAACAAAAAAAGAATGAAAATTTTAGCTGAGATTTTTAAGGAAAGAGGAATTGAAAGTAAAATTTTAGGTTTGAAGGGCAAAAATCTTTTTGAAAAAGTATTTTCTAGCATTTTAACTTCTTATTTTGCGTCCTTTTATTTAGCAAAATTTCAAAACATAGATCCAATTCCAGTAAAATTGGTCGAAGAATTTAAAGAAAAAATGAAAAATGCCTAAAAAGAAAATTGCAATTACCTTAGAGGAAAGTTTGTTAAAAAGGATCGATCAAATTATTGACGGAAAACAGATTCGCAATAGATCCCACGCCATCGAATTTTTAATTTCTCAAAGCTTAAAACCAAAAATTTCACAAGCTTTAATTTTAGCAGCTGGAAAAGGAGTAAGGTGGAGACCTTTGACTTCTTATTTGCCAAAAGCTTTAATTCCAATTGGAAAAAAACCAATTTTAGAGATTATCATTGATCATTTAAAAAATTACAGTGTGAAAAATATTTTTGTCGTAATTGGAACCTTGGGAGAAAAAATTAAAAAATATTTTGGTTCTGGGAAAAACTTTGGAGTAAAAATTCAATATATCTTAGATAAAAAAGAAACAGGAACCGCCCAAGCTTTAAACTCAGCTAAAAATTTTTTAAAAAAAGAGCCGTTTTTCCTTTGGTATGTGGACGAATTAGCCGAAATTGATCTTGAGGATTTTGTCAATTTTCACTTGGAACAAAAAACAATAGGGACAGTGGCTTTATCTTCAATTACCAAACCTTCTTTAGAATACGGAATAGTTAAAATGAAGGGTTCCAAAATTGTTGAGTTTTTGGAAAAACCAGAAAAAAAGAAAGCAAAGTCTTATTTGGTAAATGCAGGAATTTTTGTTTTTGAAAATGAAATTTTCAATTACATTTTTCCTCAAGACAAAAGTTTAGAAAAAGATGTTTTTCCAAGATTAATTTCAGAACAAAAATTAGCAGGATATGTTTTTGGGGAAAAATGGTTTGATGTTGGCTTCCCTCAAAATTATCTTTTAGCTTTAAAAGAATGGACTTGACAACCTCCTTTGGTATGATAATATCATACTTAGGAGGTGGTTATGGAAAGATTAAAGGAGAAAATTGAAGGAAAGTTGAAAAAACTAGACTGTGGATATTTTGATGAACTTTACCGCCTTGTTAACCTTTTACCTGAAAAGGAACAAGAAAAAGCCCTTTATCAGCTTAACGCTCTTCTTTTAGCTTTAGAATGGTATCACACCGAAGCAATGGGGCATTTAATCGTCCTCTGGGAAATTTTTGAAAGACATCAGCTTTTAGATGCTGCTCAGAAAGTACACAAAATTGCAGTAGATCTTTACTCTTAAGGAAAAAGGAGCAGGAAAACCTGCTCCTTTATTTTTTCGAAAGAATATTACTTGACATCGTAGTTTGGTATGATAATATCCTACTTAAGGAGGTGGTGTATGAATTTTGTAGTTTTGAAATTAGCAGTTTTGAATGGAGAAAAAGTTGTGTTTTTAAAACCGATAGTCTATGAACCACAAGAAGACTGTTCAGATCCTTCACAAGAGGAAAGGGGCGGATGAACCGCCCCTTATTTTTTGGGAGCTTTTAAGGGAGGGAAAACAAAACTAAAGGCACCTTCGATGTCTCTTACTTGATGAATTGTGCCAGAGCGAGTTTCGGTTGGAAGTTGAAGATGATCAGGGAGTTTTATTATGACTTCTTTCTCGGTCTTGATGATTTCCGCTTCATTGCCACATTTTATTTTACCAAAAAAGGCAATGACTGTTACCTCATCTCCTTTACGTTGGACTAAGACCTGGCATGTTGTGGGAAGATGGGAGGGCAGGATGTCGTTGGTTCCGCACCTAATTTCCCCTTTTTCCAATACAACATTTATAGGATCAGCCTTTTTTTTCATTTCTCCCCCCTTTTTTGGAATTTTGAAGGATCTAAAAAATAAGAACCAACCACCTCCTTTCTTTTTTAGAGTATTTTATTTTAGCAAAACAATTTATAAATGTCAACATAAAGTAAACTTTCTTTTTTGAAATTTTCTATGCTATCATAATTAATATCATGTGCGGAATTGTAGGTTATATTGGGAAAAATCAAGCTTTTCCAATTCTCCTTTCTGGGTTGAAAAGAATTCTCTATCGCGGTTATGACAGCTTTGGATGGGCGATTTTAGATTCAAAAGGGAAAATAAATTATTTTAAAACTCCAGGAAAATTTAATGAATGGGAAGAAAAAGTAAGAAAAATGGAGTTTGAAGGAAAAATGGGGATTGCTCACACTAGATGGGCAACCCACGGTCCTCCAACTGAAGCAAATTCACATCCACACTTTGATTGCAAAAAAGAGATTTTTTTAGTTCACAACGGGATAATCGAAAATTACAAAGAGCTAAAAGAAAAATTAATCAAAGAAGGACACCAATTCACTTCAGAGACAGATACAGAAGTAATTTGTCATTTAATTGAAAAATATTTTAAAGGAAACTTAGAAGAAGCTACAAGATTGGCATTAAAGGAAGTAATCGGAGCTTATGCCATAGCTGTTATTTCAAAAAAAGATCCTCAAAAAATAGTTTTTGCAAGATATGGAAGTCCGTTATTGGTTGGTTTGGGAAATGGGGAAAATTTTGTTGCTTCTGATGCTCCAGCAATTTTGGCTTACACAAGAAAAGTAATTTATTTGGACGATGGAGAAATGGGATATATTACAAAAGACGATGTTAAAATTTTTGATTTGAATCAAATTTTAAAACAAAAGACTACTCATTTAATTGAATGGACTTTAGAAGAAGCCCAAAAGGGAGGGTATGAGCATTTTATGCTAAAAGAAATTATGGAAGAGCCAGAGGCAATTGAGAATGCCTTGAGGGGAAGAATGATAATAAATGAAGGGAGGGCAAAATTGGGAGGTTTAGAAAGAATTGAAGATAAAATTAAAGAAATTGAAAGATTGAAAATTATTGGAATGGGAAGTGCGCTTTTGGCAGGAAAGGTTGGAGAATATATGATTGAAGAGTATGCTGAAATTCCAGTTGAGCTAGAGAATGCTTCAGAATTTCGTTACAAAAAATTTTTACCTCAAAAAGGAGAAGCAATTTTGGCAATTTCTCAATCTGGAGAAACAGCAGATACTCTTTTTGCAATAAAAGAAGCAAAGAAAAAAGGAAATTTAACTTTGGGAATTGTTAATGTCGTTGGTTCTTCAATTGCTAGGGAAGTTGAAGCTGGAGTTTACAATCATGCAGGTCCTGAAATTGCTGTAGCTGCAACAAAATCTTTTGTTTCACAGTTAACAATTTTAGCTTTACTCACTGTTTTTTTGGGAAGACAAAGGAATATGTCTTTGGTAATGGGAAAAAGAATTTTAGAAGAGTTAAAAAAATTGCCAAATTTAGCAAGGAAAATTTTAAATCAAAAAGAAAAAATTGAAAATTTAGCAAAAAAATACAAAAATTATAAAAACTTTTTGTTTTTGGGAAGAAAATATAATTATCCCATTGCTTTGGAAGGAGCTTTAAAATTAAAAGAAATTTCCTATTTGCATGCTGAAGGCTATCCTGCAGGAGAGATGAAACACGGCCCTATTGCTTTGATCGATGAAAATTTCCCGACAGTAGCCATTTGTCCTTCAGACTCAGTTTATGAAAAAATGATATCTAATATTGAGGAAATTAAAGCAAGAAATGGAAAAATTTTTGCTATTGCCACAGAAGGCAACAAAGAAATTGAAAAATTAGTGGATGATGTATTTTTCATTCCAAAAACCCTAGAAATGCTAACCCCGATTTTATCAGTTATTCCTTTGCATTTATTTGCTTATTTTATTGCCAAAGAATTAAATTTGCCAATTGATACCCCACGGAACTTGGCAAAATCTGTGACAGTGGAATAAAAAAGGCCCTCCAACTAGAAAGAGCTTTTTTGAATGGAGGGCCTCCCGTTTTCTTTTTTTCCTCAGACGCTGGACGCTATTTTTTGTTTTCATTTTCACCTCCTTAAGAAAACCCAAAAATTCGAAGGGTTGCGTTAAAGTTTTCTTCTTCTCCCAAAAGATCCAAGCTTTGGTCTTTGACAAGGGCAAAGAAAGCTTTTTGTGGTTTTTCATCTTTCACTAGTTCAAAATAAAAAGGAAAGTCTGCCCAGCTTTCGGTGATATTATTAGGCGCAGGAGCAAAGGGTTTTTCTCTCAATTTAGAAAAAAGGGCAGCCCTGAGTTTGAGGTTTTCTTTTTCTTTTTTAGCAACGAGCCAGAAATTTTGATCTTTGTCTCTTTGATTTGCAAAGATAGCTTTAATAAGAGCTTTCATTACTTCGCGATACGAAGGTGGAGCCCTTGCGAGGATCTCGTCAATAGGAATGTAAGGGATATTTTGCTTCCTCTGCCCCTTCTCAGCTCTAGCCTTATCTCTTATTGAAAGCAAAAGTTTGCGATGGTCTATGGCGTCCAGCGTCCCCCGCGTCTCTCCACGGTTTAAGGTACTCTGCATTTTATCTCACCTCCTATCCTTTAAGATACTCCCCCCTTAATTCTTGTCAAGTTTTTCTTTTTTGTGATAGACTAATTTATTACTCTTATGGAAAAAGATTTTTCAATTTTAATTGGTGGGGAAGCAGGTCAAGGAACAAGATTAGCTGGAAATTTGATTGCTAATTTATTCAACAAACTTGGATATTTTGTTTATGTTTATGAGGACTACCAGTCTTTAATTAGAGGAGGGCACAATTTCTCTGAAATTAGGGTAGCTACTGAAAAAAGAGAGGCAAGAAAAAAAGAAATTGATGTTTTAATTGCTTTGGACAAAAACACAATTTCTTTGCATCAAAAGAGGTTAAAAAGAGAAGGTTTTTTAATTTTTAAT
>Ga0071330_1059018_pt1 | contig 35673 bp, 32 predicted proteins | sample GBScel77sediment_FD_63802 | JGI IMG/M metagenome (GOLD analysis project Ga0071330, IMG submission 63802) | Hot spring sediment microbial communities from Great Boiling Spring, Nevada - Cellulolytic enrichment Sediment 77C v2 (version 2) | ecosystem: Environmental > Aquatic > Thermal springs >...
GGTAGTACTCATATTTAATTCAAAGAAGGTTTTTAAAAATCCAATAATTAAAGAACTAATAATAACCCCTGGTAAATACCCCATTCCACCTAAAATAACAATCATAAAAGCATCTATGATATAATTTGTTCCCATGCTTGGACCTATAGGCCCAAGCATGGTCAAACAACATCCAGCTACACCTGCAAGTCCTGTGCCTATACCAAATGACAAGGAATCAATTTCTTCAGAATTTATTCCTAATGCTGAAGCAATCTCTCGATTCTGAAGAACTGCTTTAATCCTTAAACCTATAACAGTTTTGTTTAGCAAGATAAACATTAGTATCAAAAGACTGATTGCTACCACAAGGATAAAAAGTCGTCTTGATGGTATAAACAAATGAGAAGTAAAATTAATTTGCTTTGACATCCATTGTGGTGTCTTTACTTCAACATTAGGAGCTCCAAATATGTTTCGAACTAACTGTTGAAGAATAAGACTTATACCCCAAGTCAAAAGCAAACTATCTAACGTGCGCTCGTATAGTCTTTTCACAATAGTCTTTTCAATAAATACACCTATTAAAAACCCTACTATGAAAGCCACAGGTATTGCAACTAAAATGTAATAGTCAAAGAACGACTTCCAATACTTTTCAAAAATATTCTGAATTACATAAGTAGTGTACGCACCAAGCATTATAAACTCTCCATGCGCCATATTTATAATTTTCATTAAACCAAATGTTATGACAAGACCCATAGCAATTAAAATGTAAATGCTACCAACACTAAGGGCATTGAATATATTACTAAACCAGTAACTAATGTTCTTCACCCCCTCCTCTTGCCTTTATTATAGATTTATTGCTCACTTAATCCCTTTGCCCATTCATAACCTTTTAGGTATGGATCTGGTTTTACCGGTTCATTTGTTTTCCACAGTTCTCTTATTTGTCCATTTTCTAGTATTTCGCCTATTCTAACTGTCTTATATAAATGTTGATTATCTCCGTCGATCTTAACAGGGCCTTCCGGAGCATTAAACTCAATTCCTTTCGCTGCTTCTCTTACTTTATCCACATCTGTTGACCCTGCTTTTTCAACAGCTTTAGCCCATAAATACACTCCTATATATGCTGCTTCAATAGGATCATCGGTTACCCTGTCTTCTCCATATTTCTTCTTGTATTTCTCTACAAACTCTTTATTTTCAGGAGTATCTACGCTTTGGAAATAGTTCCATGCTACAAGATGGCCTTTTAAATATTCTGGACCAATTCCTTTGATTTCTTCTTCTGCAATGCTTACTGACATAACTGGTAGAGTTTTGGCATCAATTCCCGCATCTTTTAACTGCTTGAAAAATGCTACATTACTATCGCCATTTAGCGTATTAAACGCTACATCTGGCTTTGCAGCTTTGATTTTATTTATCACAGAGCTATAATCTGTATGACCCAATGGCGTGTATTCTTCTCCAACCACAACACCGCCCAAATACTTTAGATAAGCCTTAATAATCTTATTTGCTGTACGTGGAAAAACATAATCTGAACCCAACAAATAAAATCTTTTTTTGCCATTGTCAAATAACCATTTCACAGCTGGAACTATCTGTTGGTTTGGTGCAGCTCCCATATAGAAAATATTGGGTGATGATTCTAAACCTTCATATTGAACTGGGTAAAACAGTAAACCATTATTTTCTTCTACAACTGGTAAAACAGCCTTTCTACTCGCAGACGTCCAACAACCAAAAATAACTGCTACCTTGTCTTTTTGCAAAAGTTTCTTAGCTTTTTCAGCAAATGTTGGCCAATCCGATGCTCCGTCCTCTACTATAGGCTCCAATTTTTTACCAAGTACTCCACCATTATTATTAATTTCTTCTATGGCCATTAACTCTGCGTCTTTCAGAGAAACCTCACTTATTGACATTGTCCCACTTAATGAATGTAAAATGCCAACTTTTATTGTTTCTTCACTTTTCTCTTTTTCACTTTCAGAAGAAGATGAAGACTTTTTGCATCCGTATAAGACAGACACAACCATTACAATTACTAATAACAAAGACAACATTTTTACCAACATTTTATTTGATTTTCTCATAAGTCTAATTCCTCCTCCCAATTATTTAATATTTTTCCGCAGTTCAACATACGTATCACTTTTAGAGGGGCGCAAGAGGCAAGGCAGAAGCTTTTTATTAAATTTGGGGGTGTTTTGGATGCCTGCTGTTGCCAAATTATAAACTCAAGGAGTAAGGGAAAGTTTAAATTGCAGTTTCGCCCTGTTCGCCAGTTCTTATTCTCACTGCATTTTCTACATTATAGATGAATATCTTGCCGTCGCCTATCTTTCCAGAGCGTGCTATTTTAACAATGGTATCAACAATTCTATCCACTTCTGAGTCTTTTACAATAAGCTCTATCTTGACCTTCGGCAAAAGATTTATATTAATCTCCACACCCCTGTAGTATTCAGTTCTTCCTTTCTGAAGACCACAGCCCATAACCTGTGACACTGTCATGCCTTTTATCCCAAGTTGATTTAAAGCATCCTTTACCTCTTCAAGCTTTTCAGGTCTAATGATACACTCAATCTTTTTCATTAACCTTCACCCTTTTCAAATAAAATTTGTCTTAAACCCAAAACTTACTTTACTGTCTGAGACTTCATTACAAAGTCACTATACGCTGTTGCACCATGTTCTGCAACGTCAAGACCTTCTATCTCTTCTTCTTCAGAAACTCTGAGTCCAACTGTTATTTTGATGATTGCAAAGAGGATAAAAGCTGTCACAGTGGTCCATACAAATGTTGATGCAACACCAGCAAGCTGAACCAAAAACTGTTTTATTCCTCCACCATAGAAAAGTCCGCCATCTAGAGCAAAAAGTCCGACCATCAGTGTTCCAAAAGCTCCACATACGCCGTGCACAGAAATTGCACCAACTGGATCGTCTATCTTGAGTTTCTTGTCGATAAACTCAACAGCCACTACAACCAATATACCTGCAAGCCCGCCTATTATTGCTGCACCCCATGGGTTGACAGATGCACAGCCTGCTGTGATTGCAACAAGGCCAGCCAAAGCACCGTTTAGTGTCATACTAACGTCTGGTTTTTTGTACTTTAGCCATGTGTATATCATTGCTAAGTTTGCACCCATCGCAGCTGCCAGGTTGGTGTTGACAGCAATATCGCCAATCTTTTCATTCATACCAGATAAGGTTGAACCTGGGTTGAATCCAAACCAACCAAACCACAATATAAACGTTCCAAGTGCTGCCAAGGTTATACTATGACCAGGTATAGCATTTACTTTACCATCTTTTGTGTATTTACCTATTCTTGGCCCAAGCAATGCAGCACCAATCAGAGCACTCCAACCACCAACAGAATGTACAACAGTTGAACCTGCAAAGTCGATAAATCCAAGTTTGCTCAGCCAACCGCCGCCCCATGCCCAGTGACCTACAACAGGATAGATGATAAATGAAATTACAGCACTGTAAATGCAATACGCAATAAACTTTGTTCTTTCAGCCATAGCACCTGAGACAATTGTTGCAGCTGTTGCAGCAAACACTGTTTGGAACATCAAAAATGATGTAAGCGGGATAGACAGGCCCAAGTGTTTAAATGAATCATTCAGGAAAAATCCAGACGTACCGATAAAACCACCTGCGTCTTTTCCAAACATGAATGCAAATCCAAAGAGCCAGAATATCACAGAACCTATTGCAAAGTCCATTAAGTTTTTCATAACAATATTGCTCGCATTTTTTGCTCTGGTAAAGCCTGCTTCGACCATTGCAAATCCTGCTTGCATAAAGAACACCAAAAATGCCGTAACAAGAACCCAGACATTATCAACGGCAATTGCCACTTTATCGGGTGTAACCTGGTCTGCTTTTGCTATTGATGTAACAAGCAGCAAAGTTGCAATTGTCCCTACCGGGATTAAAAAGGCCTTGTAGTTTTTAATGAGTCTATTCATCTTTAAAAACCCTCCTTAAACCTAACTTTTTACTGATATACAACCTTGTTTCACTTGCCCTGCGCCCCCCTTTTCAAAGTAAAGATTCTCTGGTATAATGAAAAAGCACGCAATTTTTAAAAAGAGAAGATTGAAAAACTAAAGGTATATGGAGTCAGATAAAATTGGGTAATTAAAAAAGGCAAAGGCAACCTTTTGAAAGGCGCCTTTGCCTTTCTTTCTTTATTCTCTTTGTTTATTCTCATTATATTCATCATTTTGCAATTTGTCAATACCAAAATTGCGTTTTATTTTATATAAACTTTTTGGAATTTTAAATCCATGTTTTGTGAAAAATGAATATGCTTACAGCAGCTTTTATTTAATTTTACCTTATTATTTTACCCTACTCTCATGCATCTTGAAAAGCTCTGGCATGACTTCTCTAACAATCATTTCAAGCTCATCGTCGCCAATAACAGTTGTTCTTCCATTTTCGTATTCCTTGTCAACCCACTCTTTTATTTTTGCAACTCTTGGGTCGCGCTTGTCAATTTTCTTATCACCCTCAAGCCTAAAGTAGGTATTAATCCATGCAGCGATTCCCGCAAGCCCAGAGTGTGCATCAACTGCGATGACAATTGGACGGTTTAAAATCCTTTTTGTATCAAAGATGTTGTAGATCTCCTCATCTTTCAAAATACCGTCAGCATGAATTCCTGCTCTTGTTGCATTAAATGCTCTTCCTACAAACGGCGTTCTTGGTGGAATCTCGTAGTCAAGCTCTTTTTCAAAGTAATCTGCAATCTCAGTAATTACTTCAAGTCTCATATTCTTTGTTGTTCCGCGTAGCTGAGCATATTCAATCACCATAGCCTCTAATGGGGTATTGCCCGTCCTCTCACCAATACCCAGAAGCGAACAGTTGACTGCAGATGCACCGTAAAGCCATGCAGTACCAGAGTTAACAACAGCCTTGTAAAAATCGTTGTGACCGTGCCACTCAAGCCACTCAGACGGCACCTCTGCGTAATGTCTCAGTCCATAAATTATTCCCTGAACACTTCTTGGCAGGGCAACTCCAGGGTAAGACACACCAAGCCCGAGGGTATCGCATGCTCTAATCTTTACAGGCATGTTTGCCTGGCGCGCAAGTTTCATTAGTTCATTTGCAAACGGAACAACAAAACCGTAAAAGTCTGCTCTTGTGATATCTTCAAAATGGCAGCGCGGAACAATTCCATGTTCAAGTGCAGTTTCAACTATTGAAAGATACATCTCCATTGCCTGTTTTCTTGTCATGTTGAGCTTTTTGAATATATGATAGTCAGAGCATGATACCAAAATCCCAGTTTCTTTTATGCCCATCTCTTTTACAAGTTGAAAGTCCTCTTTTCTTGCTCTTATCCATGAGGTAACCTCTGGATAGCGATAACCTCTTTCCATACATTTAATAACAGCTTCTCTATCCTTTTTTGAATATAGGAAAAACTCTGTCTGACGAATAACTCCAGAGTTGTTGTCAAGCTCATGAAGATAATCAAAAAGTCTTACAATCTGTTCAACCGTATATGGAGACCTTGCTTGCTGGCCATCTCTGAATGTTGTATCTGTTATCCATATCTCATCAGGCACAAACATGGGAACATGCCTGTGGTTGAATGCTATTTTTGGTATCTCTGTGTACGGAAAAATCTCTCTATAGAGATTCGGCTCTGGAACATCCTGGAGTGTATATTTATACGCTGCCTGCTCAATCAGGTTTGTCCTGGGATTAAATTCTACTCTTGCCACTTATGCTTCCCTCCATATTGTATATATGTATACAATCAAGTACTATGAGATATATTATATTCTATTTTTGCATTTTTGACAATATGATATTGCAAATTATACTTTTGCACAAGAGAATATTTTAAGAGATTGAGTAGATTTTTGCAAGATAGTAATTTAAAATCTTCATAAATGAGACTATTTTCCTGAACCTTCTTCAATAGCTTCCTCATCATAAAGAATCTTTTCAGGGTCTTTTTCTGAAGAGAGGACCTCAACACTTTTGAGCTTTCTTTCTATGGTTCTTGTCTTTCTTGTTGCAGTGTCAATTGTATCCTGTGCCTCAGAAAGCTTCTTTTTAACCTTCTCAAGAATCTCAGCAAACCTCGAAAACTCAGTCTTGACTGCGGACAAAAGTTCCCAAACCTCGCTGGTTCTTTTTTCAATGGCAACAGCTTTAAATCCAAGCGAAATGGTGTTGAGTATTGCAACAACTGTTGTGGGCCCTGCAATTATTACCTTGTATTCCCTTTGAACAGATTCAAACAACCCAGGTATTCTCAGCACCTCTGCATAAAGCCCTTCAGAGGGTAAAAACATGATAGCAAAATCTGTTGTCTTTGGCGGGTCTATGTACTTTTCCTTTATAGTCTTTGCATTTTGTCTTATGCTATTTTCAAGTTCCTTCGAAAATCTTGCAACTTCTTCTGGCTCTGCTTTTTCCTGAGCCTCAATAAGTCTTTGATAACTTTCTATGGGAAATTTAGAGTCTATTGGAAGGTATATAAATTCATTATTCTCTGAATTTTTAGCGGGAATTTTTATAGCAAACTCCACTTGCTCTTGAGTATGCGGTTTTATCCTGACATTTCTTGCGTATTGTGAAGAATCCAAAATCTGGTCTATGATATTGCCAAGCTGAATTTCCCCAAGCGTACCTCTGACCTTTACATTACTTAAAATCTTTTTGAGGTCACCTACGCTTGCAGCTAAAGCCTGCATTTCACCAAGCCCTCTGTGAACAAGCTCAAGCCGATCTGACACAAGCTTGAAAGATTGCGAAAGTTTTGACTCTAATGTACTCTGTAGCTGGCTGTCAACAGTTTCTCGTATCTTCTCCAACTTATTGTCTATTTCTTTGCGGATACTGTCAAGCTTCTCTTGATTTGATGATGTAAAATTTATTATCTGGCTGGATATGTCTGAAAATCTTGTCATCAAAATGCTACCAAATGAGCTTATCATACTTTGCGTTTCATTTTTATTCTGAGAAAATTGCTGTGAGATAGAATTTTGAATTTGTTCAAGTTCCTTTTCAATCTCCAAAAGTTTATTTTGAGTATCCAAGTTAGAACTCATATTAATTTTAAGTTTTACAAACATTAACAAGTTTGATATGACAAGAACAATAGCAACAATTAGCAAAACCACTTCCAATCTTTATCACCTCTGCACAAGAAAAAGAATCTTAAAATTTAAAAAACGGGCTGCTTTTTAAGTAAAACTTTTTTAGCAGCCCTTTTTTCCTCTTCCAAGTTCAAATTCATTTTTATTCTTCTAAATTCAAAAGCTCTTTTATCTCGTCGTCATCAAGTGCAACAACAGGTTGTTGAATCTTTTTGGTGTCTTTTAGAATCTCAAACTCACCAACAGAGTATTCTTTTAATTCTACATTTTGCATCTCATCTTCAAATCTGACCTTTATCTTTTCTTTTAAAATATTCACCTCAACAACTTCACCTACACCATCAGCTGTTTTTACAATTGCACCTATCCCCGGAAGTTTTAACATTGCCTCTTCATAGAATTTCTGCTCGTATGTCAAGCAGCACATGAGCCTTCCGCAAAGACCGGATATCTTTGCAGGGTTTAAAACAAGCCCCTGCTGTTTTGCCATCTTTATTGAGATTGGCACAAACTCACAAAGATGAACAGAACAGCAAATCTCCCGTCCACATGGACCTAAACCACCACGAAACTTTGTGTCATCTCTAACACCTATTTGTCTTAGTTCAATCCTTGTTCTGAAAACTGCTGCAAGGTCTTTTACAAGTTCTCTGAAATCAACCCTTCCTTCTGCTGTGAAATAGAAAAGAAGTTTGTTGTTATCAAACGTGTACTCAGCATGCAAAAGCTTCATAGGAAGCCCATGCTTTTGTACTTTTTCCTTGCATATCTCAAGTGCTTTAGCTGCCTTTTCCATATTCTCTTGAGCTTTTTGGTAATCTTCTTCTGTTGCTTTTCTTACAACCTTTTTGAGAGGCTGGACTATCTCTTCGTCCGGCACCTCTCTTTTTTCTATCATAACTTTTCCCATCTCGATCCCGCGGACTGTCTCAACAATAACGTCATCCCCAGCTTTCAAATCTATATTATTTGGATCAAACCAATATATCTTTCCGGCTTTTTTGAACCTAACCCCAACAACTTCTGCCATCTTTCTTTTAGCCCCCTGATAGTTTTAAAAAAATCATGTCAAGCACATTGTCTGAAATTACATTTGCATCCGGGTACTTTTCTAACATCATGAAATCCTGCAGTAGCCTGTATATATGAGAGATTGTATGTCTGTTTGAAAACTCAATTACCTTTTCCAGCTTATCTGTGTTTGTAATAAGCTCGACAGAACTCAACTTTTTAAACATAAGCGCATCTCTTAGAAAGTATATTACTGTTTCAAATAAAAATGCAAAGTCATCTTTAAACTTTTCAAAATCATTTTCAAATTCTTTTATCAAACTAAAACTTGCCCCGTCGTACGAAAGAAGTTTATCAAAAATATAGTCTCTTTTATTTTGAACCTCTTTATCATAAAAATCAAGAGCAATTTTAGGATTCCCTCTGCAAAGTTTTAAAACATAGTCTTTGGGTTCAAGCCCATGACTTTTTAAAATCTCAGAGATCTCGCTGGCGCTGTACCTTTTGAATGAAAGCACTAAAGACCTTGAAATCACTGTCGGCAAAAGCCTTTCTAAATTGTTGCATGTGAGAATAAAAAGAACGTACTCTGGAGGCTCTTCTAAGGTCTTTAAAAGTGCATTTTGAGCACTTGTTGACATCTCCTCTGCCTCTTGTATTATATATACCTTTTTATTTGCAAAAATAGGTCCTCGTGAAATGTCTTTTGTAATCTCTCTAATAGCGTCAACAGATATCTCTTTTTTGTCTTCATCTCTCTTTATTATTTTAAAATCCGGGTGTGTGAGTGCATCAAATAATCTGCAGCTTTTACAAACATCGCATGCAATCTTTTTTTCGCACAGAAGTTGTTTTGAAAAAGTCATTGCCAAAAGCTTTTTACCAAGCCCTTTTTCACCTTCAAAGATATATGCATGAAAAGGCTGAAAAAGTGCTTTTTTGAGAGTAGCAACAACTCCCTTTTGACCTATAAAAGTATCTAAATTCATGTCCAACTCTTCCCCTGTGCAAATTTCTAAATAAACAGGTCAACAAGCAGTCCTTTTATCTCACCTACATATGATAAAACCTTGAGATTGTCTGCTTCTTTTTTTAAAATCTCCTGGGTTAGCATGTCCATCTTTTCATCAATTTTCTTGATGATACCAAACACTTTGTGCCTGCCTTTTCTGCCAAAAAGGCTTTCATTAAAATATTCATGTGAAGAATACACTGTATATCCCAAAAGCTCTTTTATGGACTTTTTGTACTCTTTGAGCGTTGAAAGGTCCAACTTCTCTGCAAGTTTTTCCCCAAGAGAGTCTATTTTGTTAATAAGCTCTTTTATTCTATTGATAATTTCATCTTTCTCAAGCTGCTTTACATAGCTTGAAAAAGAGTCTTTTGGTCTTTCAACCCTTCGCTGGTCTTGAAAAAATGTTACATTATTTATATTGTTTCTTTTAACATCCTCTACTCTCATTTTTCTTACCTACTTCTTGAATTTTTTAAATCTTTTCAAATCTCTCAATATTGAGGACAAATATTGTAGCACCACCAATTGTTATTTCAACAGGATATGGCAGGTACACACCTGCCGACGGATTGTTTGGCACAGGCGATGAAACAATTTGTTTGCGTGTCTTGCACTTTTGAGATATAATGTCAACCACCTCAGAAACTCTCTCATCATCAATGCCTATGAGCAAAGTGGTATTGCCAGAACGTAAAAATCCACCTGACGTTGAAAGCTTTGTTGCCATTATACCTTCTTTTTGAAGTGCGTCCAGGAGCCTTCCAATGTCTTCATTTTGCACAACTGCTACAATAAGCTTCATCTTTCCTCTTCTCTCCTCTCCTTAAAAAACTTTGCTAACTCAGCACTTCTGCATATTCTACTACTTCTCTCTACTTTCAAATAACTTTTCTATCTCACGACAAACCTTTTCAAAAACCTCTTTCTCTGAACCTTGCGCCTCAATGTTGACACATCTTTCAAACCATTTTGATACCTCTTTAAAACCGCTGTACACACGTCTGTGAAACTCCAAATCTTCTAAGTCAAGCTTGTCGTTTTTGCCAGCCATTTTAATCCTTTGCAGGGCTATTTCAGGGTCTAAGGTAAGAACAATGTAAAGGTCTGGTTTTATTCTATCTTCAAAGATTGAATTTAATTTTAGAATATTTTCAACACCAACTCCTCTTACAATGCCCTGATAAACTACACTGCTCAGGATGTATCTATCGCAAAGTACAATGTAGCCCTCATCCAGTGCAGGAATGAGTACATTTTTCACATGCTCGTTCCTGTCTGCAGCTAAAAGCAGGGCTTCAGTAAGTCCATCCATCTTATATTGAGGGTCTAAAAGAAGTTTTCTTATTCTGTATCCTACTTCTGTCCCACCTGGCTCTCTTGTTGTGAGAACTTTGTATCCCTTCTCCTTAAGATATTTTTCGACTTTTATAAGCTGTGTAGTTTTTCCAGAACCATCGTTTCCTTCAAATACTATGAGTTTACCCTTCCTCAATCACATCAACCTCATTTTCTTTGATAAATTCCTTGCCAAAAAGCTCCTGTAAATATTCTATGGTATCCTTTTCTATGACCTCACCCTCAACAACAACCGGAAACCCCGGCGGGTAAGGAATGATTGCCTGTGCACATACAAAGCCTTCTGCCTCACAAATTTTTACCCTTCTTTTTTTCGCACTGTCAACTTCATATATTTTTAAAGCCTTTTTTGGTCTCGACGGTGATAAAAACTTTTTCTCAAGTTTTCTTTTTCCTTTTTCTTTTATTATATCATAAAAAAAGCTTTCCAATGTTTCAAAATTAAAAAGAGCATCCACCAGAGAAAAATAAAACAAAATCCTATTTTGGTCCAAAAGTTCTGGTACAATAGAATACCTCTCCAAAAGATTCTTTACAAAACCTCGATTTTTCCCTGCTTTGCCAAAGTTCAAAAGAAGTTTTAAAACATCTACATCTCTGTAGACATAGTTTGTATACTCCAAGATCGGCTTGCACAGCTTTTCAAGTTTTGTTATCAGCTCTTCAAAAAGCTGTCTGCCAAACATTTTTGAAAACTCTATGCCATACTCACTCCAAGCAAGCAGCACATACGATGGGCTTGTTGTGTGAAGATAATTTAAAGTAGCAGAAAGCTTTTTGTTATCCTCCTCCGCTAAATTTGACAAAATCAGCGCAGACTGGTTTGGACATGGCAATGTTTTGTGAAGACTTAAAATGCATATGTCAGCTCCGCTATCCAGGGCTGTTTTTTTTCCTACAAATTTATAATAACCGCCGTGAGCTTGGTCAACTATGAGCTTTTTTTGATATTTCTTTGCTATATCTGAGAGTGCTTTAACATTTTGCTCAATGCCATAATATGATGGTGAGGTTATTACAACAATTTGAGATTTTGAAGTTTGAAGAACACTTTCAAAGTGTTTTACGTCGATATATGTAAATATTCCCAAAGAATCATCGTACTGTGGATATATATATTCAATGTCAAGTTTTAATATCTTTGCAATATTATATATGCTTTTGTGAGCATCTCTGTTTATAAGTATACTGTCATACGGATTTGAAAATGCAGCAATTGAGGCTTGTATAAGGTGTGTTGAACCCTGAAGAGACAAAAAACTATAATTTGAACCAAAAAATATGTTTATTTCATCTAAAAATTCTTTTATATAACCCCTGGGTTCCAGTAAGTTATCTGTCCACAAGGTTTCGGTAAGATCAAAACCAGGATATATATTTTTAATTATATCTGGAAAAATTTCTTCTCTGCCTTTGTGACCCGGCATGTGAAGTCGCAAAAAGTTATATGTTTTGAGATTATTTAAGATTTTAAGATTTTCTAAAATCCCGCGCATACTCTCTTGGTCCAATTTCATATATATCTTCCCCTTGACTATCTATTGCAACAATGCAGGGCAAACTTTCCACCTCAATCTCACGAACTGCCTCTGCACCAAGGTCTTCAAACATAACTATCCTTTGAGATTTGACACAGCTTTGAATCAACACTGCAGCACCGCCAAATGTGGCAAGATAGATGCCTCCATGTTTCTTAATTGCCTCTTTTACAGCTTCATTTCTTTTTCCCTTGCCAATCAAAACCTTTATACCAAGCTCAAGCATCATGGGAGTAAATACATCCATTCTACCTGCTGTTGTCGGACCACACGGCCCTATTATTTCACCCGGTTTTTCAGGGCAGGGACCCATGTAGTATATAGCACCATTTTGAAAATCTATAGGAATTTTTTCGCCTTTTTGAATCATATCATAAATTCTTTTGTGTGCAGCGTCCCTTGCAACAAAAAGTTTACCGCTCACCAAAACTTCTTGACCACATCTTAGACTTTTTATCTCTTCAGGATTTTGAAGCGGAACAAAAATCCTGTTCAATTTCTTTTTCGACCTTCCTTTCAACTATGCAGATTTTTTAAATCTTGTTTCGATTTATAATTTAAAGACCGGGCACTTGATTTTCTACCCGGTCCAAAGTATTTTTGCAATTTAAAAACTAATCTCTTGGCTTTGGAGCATCAACTGGACATACATTTGCGCATGCACCACAAGATATGCACTGCTCTTCATTGATCACATATTTACCGTCGCCAGGGGATATGCACTGAACAGGGCATTCGCTCTCGCATGCGCCGCATGAAATACAATCATCTGTGATGTAATATGCCATTTTATCTTTGCCTCCCTTTTTGAAATAAGATTTACTTTTATAATAATACCACGATTTTGAGGTTTTTAAAATAGATTTTTAATTAGGTTTTTAAAAGGAAAGAATTAAGCAAAAGATTTTTAAGAAAAATAAGATATGAGGAGGTGAAAGCTCAAGCATGAGAAAAATAGTTGCATTTTTGAGCATATTATTTTTTCTGAATTTTTCAAGTGCCTTTGCACAAACAAAGATTTATACAATCCAAAGCGGAGACACACTGTGGAGTATAGCTGTTAAAAATCAGGTTGGTATAAGTGAACTTTTAGCGGCAAACCCACAAATCAAAAATCCAAACTTAATATTTCCCGGACAAAAGATAAACATCCCCAATCAATCCGACTTTAAATCCTTTGAAGATATGGTTTGCCGGACAACTTGAGATGGTAGTAATCTGTAGTTTTTGTTCCCTTTTAAAAGGTGATATACACTTTCATATCGAAGATATTCCTGAGTTTTAAAATAGTGTTGTCTTACATGGTAGAGTGCATAGTTGTACAGATTCTTTGAAAGACGGCATAGGACTCTAAATACCCTGTACGTTTGTTTATCACATCTTATATGATTTTTCTGTGTTTTGTACATCTGAAATCACCCAAAAATATTGTATCATACTTTTAGCAATTCATCTCCCACCTTAAAGAGGTGGAGGTCTTCTTGCTGTATTTTTAATAAAGTCAAATTTTTTGCGAAAAAAAAAAGGAACTACCTTATCGGTAGCCTCATTAAACCAGATTTAAACAGTAATCTTTTTTGCCATTAAAAGCTTTTCAACTTCGGTTTTAGGCAGGGGTTTTGAAAACAGATACCCCTGTGCAAAATCACATCCTATTTCTTTTAAAATCTCAAGTTCTTTTTTAGTCTCAACACCTTCTGCCACAACTTTAAGGTCTATCTTGTGTGCCATCAAAATAATGCCTTCAACAATTGCTCTACTCTCTTTTGAAATCTCAATTTCCGAAATAAAACTTTTATCTATTTTCACACCACCAATAGGAAGTTTTCTCAAATAAATTAATGACGAATATCCCGTTCCAAAATCATCTATCATAAACTTTATCCCCATCTGGCAGAGAAAACTCAAAATCTTGAGTGATACATCAAAGTTTTCAACAGCACCTGTCTCTGTTATTTCAAATGAAATCCTCTGTGGATTAACATTATACCGTTCAATAAGCTTTTGAACAACATCTACAAAAAACTTTGTTTTAAACTGTCGAACTGAAAGGTTTATAGCCATATGTATATAGTCAATTCCTTTTCTCTCCCAATTTTTAAGGTCTGAAAATGCCTTTTCTATAACCATTTCACCTATCTTTACTATAAGTCCACTCTCCTCTGCAACAGGAATAAATTCAAGCGGTGATACCATACCTTTTCCTGGCAAGTTCCATCTCAAAAGTGCCTCAACAGAATGAATCTGCATGTCTTTTAGGTTTATAACCGGCTGGTAATAAAGTTCAAACTGGTCTCCTTCAATGGCTTTTTTGAGATTTTTTTCAATCTCAATTTTTTTAAGATTCTTCATAAGCATGAAAGGCAAAAAAATCTGAAAGTCGTTTTTACCATTTTCTTTTGCAGAAGATAGTGCCATATCAACATTTCGAAATATTTCTTTGACGTTTTTACCGTCGTCTGGATAAAATGATATTCCCATTGATGCCGAAGTAAAAAGATGTCTTTCTATACTTTCTATATAAACCTCGGTTTCAAAGATCTTAAGAATCTGTGCGCAAAACTCAATTATCTGCTCTTTTTTGGCAAGACCATGAAAAATTATTGCAAACTCGTCACCGCCAACTCTTGCAAAAAAGGTTTTAACCTCTAAGTTCTTAAGATATTCTGAAACCTTTTCACCTATAGCTTTCAGATATTCATCTCCTGCCTCATGCCCGTAAATGTCATTTATATCCTTGAAATTGTCAATATCTATGAGAACAACAGCACCTGTGCTCTTCTCAGTTTCAGTTTTACTGAGCATGTTTTCTAAAGTTTCTTCAAAAAGCTTTCTGTTAGGAAGTCCTGTGAGTGTATCAAAGTAGGCAATATATTTTATTCTCTCTTCATACTCTTTTTTTGCCGTCCAGTCGATACATACTGCAACAATCTTTTCAGGATTTTTTTTCTCATCATAATTTATATGTGCGCGACTTGAAAGCCAGCGCCATCTGCCACATTTGTCTTTTACACGAAATTCCACTTCAACTTCATCATCTTGCAAAAATATGGCATCCTGAAATTTTCGAAAAACCTTTCCCCTGTCATCCTCGTGAAGATATTCAAGCCATACACGTGAACTTTTTGTTGAGCAAATCGTCTCAACGTCAAAAAAGTCTTTTAGCTTACCATAAAGCTCTATCTTTTTTTGATTTATATCCAATTCAAAGATAAGGTCAGATACATTCTCAACCAAGAATTTATACTTTTCTTTCTCTTCCCGAAGCACCTGTGAACTTTTATTTAATGTTTCCAAAGCATTTATTAACTCTTCATTTGTCTGTTCAATCTCTTCATAACTTTTTTCTAAAAGCTGCTGTGTTTTTTTTATCTGTGTTATATCAAGCCCTGTCGAAATAATCAACGGTTCATTCACGTAAGGACTTTCGATAAGTGCATTGTTCCACAAAATCCATCTTATATCTCCATTTTTTGTTACGATCTCATTTTCATGGTCATTTAAAATCTTTTCCTCGGCTATTTTCTTAAAAAGATTTTCTATATACTCGCGCTTGTGGGATGGTATAAAAATATCTGTCCATTTTTTACCCACAACCTCTTCACTTTTGTACCCAGTTAGTTGCTGGGCAAAATTGTTAAAGTAAATTATCTCTCCTTTTAAATTCAGCGTCAAAACAATTGCGTTTGCATTGTCTGCCAAAAGTTGGGCATAACTTTCGTAAGCTCTTTTTCCATGCTCAAGTCTTTTATTTATCTTTATCATGATCAATACTGTTAAAGATACAGCAACGAACATAACTGCCAGAATAAACAGGAATGTAAGTATTGTCTCCCTGTTTCTTCTTTCATAGTACTCAGGTGAATATGTAGAAAAATAGTTAAAATAAAGCTCGTCAAATATTCCCTTGTTCTCAAGATAGCTCAATCTTTTATCAATATATGAAACAAGCTCTGGACGCTTTTTACTTATACCAAATGCGCTTTTGGTGGTGTATATATTCTTTATCTTTATTTCCAGAATATCTGAAAGATTGTTCTTTATAATAAAATAATTGGCTATCTCTTGAGTCATTAAAGCAGCCTCAATTTTATCATTTGCAAGTGCAAATATCAGTTTTTCAACTGTTGGATATGTACTGTATACCTTTACATTTAACTTTTCTTTCAAAATATTTTCTGTGTAATCTGACTTTAAAACACCTATTTTGAATTTTTTTAGATTTTTAAGTGAAACACTTTTTGAAAAGCCTTTCTTTGTATAAAGTCCTACATGTCGTGTCAAGATTGGCTTTGAAAAATATATATACTTTTTTCTTTCCTCCAACACAGCAACAGGAGCTACTACATCAACTTGCCCTTTAACAAGCTTTTCATACACTCTGTGCCATTCGTCGCTCGAAAGTTTTACGTCAAATTTGTCTGGCTCAAACACAATGTTTGCAAGGTCAATCGAAAATCCATATATACGTCCATCTGAAGTATATGAAAAAGGTGGATAGTTCCTGTCTACTTCAAATTTCACAACAGTCTTGCCGGCATATACAGGGGAGATAGAAACCAATAACCACAAAACTGTAAATACAAAAAGTAAATATTTCCTATTTATCATAAATATCTCTTCCTTCTTGCATGAAAGAATATAAATTTAATTCTAACAGATTATATACCCATTTTAAAGTAAATTTAAACCAAATCATTTTCAGTATACGTCTCAAGTGCATTTTTGACTCTTTCTATTATATGTTCTCTGATATGCTCCGGGTGTGTTACAACAACATTTTTGCCTAAATATAGTATTCTTGATATTATCTCTGCCTCTTCAAAGTTATAATAAAAGATTTTTATCTCATGTTTATTTTTTTCTTTCAAAAATCGCGCACTTTTTTCAAAAGCTGAAAAAATACAAAATGCCTTTTCCAGAGCATTTCTGGTGTTTTCAACCTCCAAAACTATAGGTTCTTTTGCCTTAGATTTTTTTAAATATTCCTCATACTCTTTTAAAATCTTTTCTCTATCAAAATTGCCACTGTCATATCTGATGTCTTCAAGATTTTGAATTACACACTTTGAAAAGTTTTTTTGTTCAACAGAGTAAAGTATGACATAGAACATATCATCCTTAAGTGAATATTGTATCTTAACAGGAATACCTGTAGCGTCTTTAAAAATGGTCCCATGTCTGGTTCTATATGTATATATTAATAGTTTTTTCTCAAGAATACTTTTTACAATCATCTTTATTTTTGGTGATAATTTTTTTATATCTTCTCTGCTCAAAATTTTTGAATAGTTCTTGGGCACAATTATATTTGCATCAATCTGTGTCATAGTACTTTTCAGTCTTTCTATCTTCTTTATTGTATCTTTTTCTAAAAAAAGACTTGCATATCTGCTTGACATAATAAATTTGAGCCACATTATCTCAAGATTTGTAATATATGGCAAAATACCAGAGTTTATTCTGAGACTATACATCTTCTCATCCTGTTTTTTCAGGACATAGATATTTTTTTGATACCGCTTATTTTTAGCAAACAACCTTTTTTCAAGTTCAGGAAAATTACAGTTGTGTTTTGTGAGTAGATCATATATTTCTTTTTGGGATATTTTTCTGTTTTTGTAAGCTATATTTATAATCTCTTCTAAAGCCTTGTAAAAAGTACTTTTTAGCTCAAGAAAAACTTCCATAGTTTTTCAAAATCTCCTTCCACTCATTTATCATTTCTTCTTTAAGCTGTCTTGAAGCTTCAGAATCTCCAATTATTGTTGCTCTGTCGCCAAAACTTCTAAGCCATCCTTTGAATTCTTTTATGTTCGAAATCTCATATTCCACTTCAAAAAACTGTTTGTTTTTCTCTGTTATTTTTGCATTTCTAAGCTCTCTTTTAACACGCGCAAGTACAAAGTTGTATGAAGAATCCTGCGGATTTTTAAATCTGATTTTTATCTTTTGGAATTTATTTTCTTTACTTGGAATAGATACAAAAAAACATCTTTCTATAACATTTGAAACTTTATCAATTTGCTGAGGGTCAAACCCTTCAGATAGAATCTCTATCTTTTCTGTTCGCCATGAGGGCAGAGCCGATATCTCCTCTGATTTTAAAACCAAAAAATAAAACCTTCCAAGCTTTACATCATATACTATTCTTGCAGGTATACAAACAAATTCCATCTTCTGTTTTTTATTTCTTGGACAGTACAATACTTTAATCTTTTTGTTTGTCTGTACTGCCTCTAAAAATTGCCATACAAGATTTTCTTCAAGGACATGGTGATGTGGAACGTAAGTAAACCAGAACATTCTGGCTACATCTTCTACAAATTCTTTTTCCCCAAGTTCCAAAAGGTATTTTTCTAAACTTTCTTTTAAGTACCAGCCAGGTACACTCGGAACATGTGAGTTTATAAAAAATAAAACTGATATGAATATGTCCTTTATCTCATCTATGGAAAAATCTTTGAAGACATCTTTCACACAGGAGCATAAAACATATTTCCTTTCAGCTTTTAAATATCTGATTATATTTAGCCTTTCCATTTGCTTTAAAATTCTTTTTAAGCTGGATTCAATCTCTGCATCAGCTACTTCACATTCAAGCACTTCAGAAATTCTGTCAAGCAGCTGTGCAACCGAAACTCCCCTCTCTTTTTCTAAATTAAATATCTGCAGTGTCAAGAAAAACAGAGTTGTCTTTAGAGCTGTTGATGTTTTTGAAAAATATAAGTTTACAAGTGGGTTTTCTACTTCTCTGAAAAAATCCTCAACAATACAGGGCAGTGTTTTTTTCCCTTCTCTTTCAGAAGATAAGTACTTGTCTTCTCCTAAAAATATTCTCATTCTTCTAAGTTCGTCATCAAACGTCCTTTTAGCTATGTTAAAGCTTTCTGCATCCTCTCTTGAATAACATCCATAAAGATATACTATCCTTGAAAATCTTCTGAGCTTGTTAAAATCATTTACAAATGGATTGAACATAGCCATTTAATTATGCACCTTCTTTATGATATTTATCATTAAAGAGAGAATCCACAATAATATAATTATATTATAACAAAAAAACCCAGACAGTACAGACTGCCTGAGCTTTTGAATTATGTTAAAAATCTTTTTCTAAATCATCGCAAAAGAAGTGCAAATAGTGTTGTAACATAACCGGTCAAAATTTGAAACATAAGCATTATATCATTGCAAATTTTAAAAATTGTTGTCCAGTATCCTGACTTGAAAAGGCTAAAGAAAATATCGTTACTGATACACAGACAAAAGTAAAATACAATGTTGGTAACCGTAAATATAATAAATATCAGTATTATTTTTCGTGTGAAAATTTTGGACATTCCCATTTTTAGACCCCTCCTTTTAAAAAATTTTTTTAATTTTTTTCCGGTCCCATCGTTATTGAGGCAAGTTTCATAATTCCTTCATATACATCTGAGAACTGATCAATCAGTTTGTCAACAGACTTTTTCTGATTTTGAAATATATCCCTTATTGATATCAGTGTCTTGAAGTATTGAGAAACTGTATGCGTCTGTTTCTTTAGCACATCATTTATGGTAAATATCTTTTCCTGCTGAGATGCCACCTTATTTATAACATTTTCTATTTTTGTCTTGATTTGTTGATTGGTTGCCTCTATTCTTGAAAGAGATTCAGATGAACGTTTTGCAACTTTAGTTCCTGCCTCTACAATACTCAGGGTATTTTCAAGCTTGTATCTTGTTTTTTCAAATGCAGAAAGTCCTTCTTCAATGGTGTCCAAGGAAGTTTTTGCCAGTGTATTTGCAGACTGTGATAACCTTGAAATTTCTGAGGCTATCACTTCGAAACTTGGAATGTTTCTTTTAGCTGCTTCAATCGAAGCGTTGAGAGCAATTATTTTTATTCTTTCAGCAAGGTTCGAAATATTTTGCGACATTCTTGCAATACCTTCAAAATCTTTTATTGCTTTTTTCAAATCTGTTGCTACTTCATTTATAGCCGAATTTGCATTATACATATAATCTATAAGCATCTTTATTGACTCCTGTTCCTTTGATGTAGTCTGATAAATTGCCGAAACTTCATTCTGTATTACTTTGAAAATTTCAAACATCTTTTGTATCTGGTCTTCAAGTTCGGAAACCATCTGTACTGTCTCTTCAAATACCGCTTTTTGATTTTCTGCCAGAGCTGTAATTTCTTTTATCTGTTCACTTGTAATTTGATTGGTTTTTACAGAATCCGAAGCTATTGCATCAAGTCTGTTAATATATTGCCGGGTAGTATTGAGCGTCTCTTCAATGTTCGTGGTATAACTGTTAATGTTATTGACCATTCGGACAAATTCTTTTGTCAAAATAGAAACCTCATCATTTGACTTACCATTTACCTCTATCTGAACATCAAAACTTCCTGACGCTACTTTCTTTGCACTTTCTGCAAGGCTTACAATGGGTCTTGTTATTCTGCTGGATATAAACAAACTTACTATCACTACAATTATCAATGTTCCAATGAAAAGTAAAACAGAAAATTTCATAGCTGCTTTGATAAACGAAAGAGCTATGCCATTTTTGCTAACAAGTGCTAATACGCCTGCTGCATCCGTCTTTTCACTCTTTCTTACTGGAAGAAGAATGTAATGGTAATTTCCTCCCGGTGTACTCCCTGCAATGTGTTCGTATTGACCGGTGAACATCATCTGTAATTTTTTGCTGTCTATTAAATTTTTAATATTCGAAGATGAAACTGCAGTGTTTGATTCTGAGGAATATACTGCAACCTCCATTTTTGTAAGTTGTTTGAGGTTCTCGACAAACTTTTTGTCAAGTTTATAACCAACAATGATTGTACCTATTACTTTCATATTGTTTGCAGACATGTTTGTCACTATATCTGACACAGACCTTATATACACTGTATCATCCTGACTTTGAATTAACGTATATTTAAGCCGTGCAAGTCCGCACCTGACCAGATAATTGTCTCTCAAGTTATCGCCATATTTAGAAAGAATATCACTGCGTCCAATTAATATGCCTTTTTCGTCAGTTACTATAATTTGTTGTATTGAAAGCTCACTTGCAAGTGGCGAGATTATTTGAACAACCCTGAGATGGTCTTTTTTTGCAACAGCTTCTCTCAGCTGTGGATTTGTTGAAATTAATATGCTGTAGTCCTGTGACAGCTTGCAAAGTCGTTCTATCTCCTGTAAAGCTATATTTTTTGCACTCTTTAACCTTGTTTTTATCTCTTTTTCAGCATCTTTCTGAATAAGAGAAATTGAAAATACCAGAAATATTGCAAGTGGTATAAGTGAAATTATAATAAACCATGACATAATTCGTGTTTTCAATGACCCATTAAAAATTTTTTTAAATAGTTCTTTGACGAATGTCATCCTTCCTGATTCAGCCCCTTTCTCCTGTCTTTCTTGCTTAAATTTTACCTGACTTGTGTTAAAAAATGGTTTATGTTTTGTTAAATTGTTGTTAAAATCTTAACTCTTTATGGAGATGACCATTTTTATTCTGTGTGGTATTATTATAATATACGATTGTTTTTCAGAGAGGGCTTGATAAAAATGGCAAAAAAGAGGTTTTATTTTTCACGGCTTGCTTATATGCTGATATGTGTTACCTTTATTGTAAACACTGTTTTTTTATGTGATAGCAGTCACATTTTTGGTGCAAATAAGAGCAATAAAAAGATTTACATGTTCTGTACAAAGTCTTACTTTGATAATCTATATGCAGATGTTAAAAAGTCAAATCTAAAAAGTCCATTTAAATTTCCATTTTATGTATCAGAAAATTCTTCTGATTTTTTCATAGCAGGTTTTGAAAAAGATAAACTTGTGTTTTTCTACACAAATTCAAAGCGGATTAATTTGGTTTCTGGTATAAAAATTGGCTCTACAGCTGACGCTGTAAAAAAATCTGGACTTTCTTTTATAAATAAATTTGTAATTGTAGATGGTAATACCACAACTACATATTTTGATAATGGTCTAAAATCGCTATATGATGTTTCAGTTATTAATAACTCATACTACCTTTTTATCATTTATGATAGGATTGTAAAACCCAATGTTGTATGTGGAATTTTTATGGTAAAAAAGAGTTTGTGGGATGAGTTTTTGTTAAAAAAATATTTCTTGACTTTTGATAAAAGCTCTGAGAAAGATATTCTTTCATCATTTGAAAAACTTATGTTTATGCATTTAAACTCCATGAGAGCTTATCTGCAAAAACCATATTTTTCTTTTTCAAATGATATTGCAAAGATAGCAAAAACTCATTCGCAAAACATGGCAAGGTATAACTTTTTTTCTCATACTGATAACTCCGGGAAAACAATCTCTGATAGATTTTTATCTGCAGGAATTTTGTATAAAAAAATAGGTGAAAATATAGCAATGGGGACAAAGCTTCTTCCCTTCTTTGCAAATCATCTGCTTTTCAATTCAGAAGGACATCGCAAAAATATCGAAGATAGCTTTGAAGTGGTTGGCATTGGATGTGCCATAGAAAAAAACTTTGATAATGTCTACTACACCCAAAACTTTGCTGTGCTAAGATAAAAAAAAGAGGCAGCTTTTGAGGCAGCCCCTTTTTTTTATATTTGCACTGATACATGTCTTGCAACATGGCAGCATATATTAACAGCAACCGGAAGACCCGCAATGTGAGTTGGATATTCTTCTACAAACACATCCAGCACTGTTGTTTTTCCACCAAATCCTTCCGGACCTATCCCAAGCGCATTTATCTTATCAATTAACCTTTTTTCAAGCTGCGCTACATATTCTTTGCTATGTCTTTGTCCTATCTTTCTCAAAAGAGCTTTTTTAGATAAAAGAGCGGCAAGCTCAAAAGTCCCTCCTATCCCGACACCTACTAAAATTGGCGGACATGGATCAGACCCGGCTTTTTTGACTGTTTCAACAACAAATCTTTCGATTCCTTCCACACCATCTGCTGGCGTGAGCATACAAAGTGCACTTTTGTTTTCGCTTCCAAAACCTTTTGGCATAAAATGTATTGTGATTTTATCTCCCGGCACTATGTCAAAGTGGATGATTGCTGGTGTGTTGTCGCCTGTGTTCTCTCTTTCGATTGGACTTTTCACCATTGACTTTCGAAGATAAAAGTCTGTATATGCTCTTGAGACCGCTCTGTTTATTGCACTTTTTATTGAACCCTGGACAAAAACATCTTCTCCAATGTCAACAAAAAACACTGCTGCACCTGTGTCCTGGCAAACAGGTCGCATCTTTTGTTTTGCAAGCTCAATGTTCTTTATTAGATTTTCCAGAGTATACTTTGCAATTCCATCTTCTTTTTCATATGCTTTATAAAGGCTATCTTTAACGTCGTCTGGCAGTATACAAACTGCCTGGTTTATAATTTCATATACCTTTTGTTCTATAGCCTCTGCCGTTACCACTCTCATATTTTAGTATTTCCCCTTCTTTGAAAGATTATTTTATAATTTTAAATACTGACCCATGAGCATCACAATTATGTTGTTCTCATACAAAAACTCAGCAAACATAGAGGCTTTTATTGTTTTCTGAGCTGACTTAAAAATCTCTGCGTTCGGGAAAAAGTAGATAATTGAAAAAGCTATGTATATGATTATCAGCGAAACTGCTATGCCCGCTATAAAGCCCAAAAAACCGTCTATTTGTCCTATTACAGGAGTTTTTCTCAAGAATCCCAATGTATTTTTAACCACCAAAATTATAATTTTTGTCCCAATAAAAATTAAAATCATTGCAATAAAGTTAGCAAGAACAACTGCTGCAGCATCTTGCAAGGTTTTGTTCAAAACTTCCTGGGCTTGTATTATTGTACCTTTAAAAAATTGAGGTACTGTCGGCAAAATATCATTTTTTATCACAACCTTCTGTCTCACAAAATTGTATATTGCATCTTTTAAAGGCGGCGACTGAAGAATTAGACTGCTCAAAAACTTGTATCCAAAAACTGCAACAAACCATGAAACTATGTACGAACCTATATCAAATGCCATCCTGAGCACACCTTTTTTGTAACCTATCCAGCTACCAGCCAAGATTACAATCAACACCACTAAGTCTGCTGTGTTTGGCATGTGAATTCCACTACCACCTTTCTTGATAGCATTCTATTCTATCACTAAATATATAATACAACTTGTCTTGGCTTAGAACAGCTTTCACAAAACCAAATGATGAAACCCCAAGCAGCTTTATTTTGTTTAGATTCAAAGAATAAAGCATAACGTCGTTGCCTTTTGATAATACTATCTTATCGCTTGATGCGTATATCCAGTCGAAAAGCTCTATATTTTTTAGCAAAAACCTTTTTGTGAGCTTGTTGTAAACAAGAATCTCATTTTTGCCAACCAGAATGTCTGGATTCCCAACAGCTGGTTTTGGCTGTGTACCAAACTTGAATGTTCTTTTCTTTTTCTTGAGGTTCAAATCATACACATCGATAACCCGTCCATTCCATATCAGAATATGATTATCTATTATAAAAAACCTTTTGCTATTTGAAAAGCTTGGTGGTAGCATCTTTGACATATAAATTCCTCTTTTGTCTATATATGAAATTGCAACATCGTTTGTATCTGTGCTTTTTAAAAGAGCTGCTGCAAAATTATCCGTCAGGTCATAGTCTATAACCTTTTCTTTGAACTTTGCTGAGAAGATGATGTTTTGATTTTTGTCATAGCATATTAAATAATTATCATCATTATCTGCAAGATGTACCAATACCCTGCTGTTTTTCACCTTCACGCTTTTTATGGGCACAGGATAGAGCACGTCCTTTTGCCCCGAATTTGTTATTATATGCAGGTACTTGCCTTCTTCAACATATGCAACAGCTACATTACCGTCAGAAAACCCTTTGTGGTTCTGATACGCGATTTTTACCCATTTTATAGCACTTTTGCTGACAATTCCAATTTTGCCTCGATATATGACTGCAAGGCCGTCTTGCAACGGCAGAACATCTTCATAAAATTTTATGTTCGGATATGTTTTTATATATTCAAAGTTCAAAAATATATAGGGACTTACAAATTCAATCCCATAAACATTTAAGCTGAGTATTACTGAAATTATCAGGGTAAATATAATCAAAAATTTATATAAGAATCGTATCAGATTCATCTTCATTTCCCACTCTTTTTACATCTTTTCAATCATCAAAACTGCAATATCGTCGTCTATGTCAGAGACAAAATTTCTCACATCTCTTATTAAAAGCTCTGTATTGATGTTCTTAATGCTCAGTATTCTTTTTATGAGCCTCTTTTTGCCATACATTTCGCCCTGCTTGTTTTTGCTCTCAATAAGTCCATCAGAATAAAATATGAGTTTGTCGTTTTTCTCCAGCACCACCTCTTTCATCTCAAACCCCTGTTCAAGATCAATTGAGGCAATGGGCTGACCTTTCATAGAAAACATCTTGACCTTCTTGTTTGCCTTGACCAAAATTGGCTCTGTAACATGCCCTGCCGAAAGCATTGTAACTTTCCCGCTTTGCTTTTCTAAAATTCCAAGAACTATTGTAATATATATCTCGCCTGGAAAGTTCATGTCTATAAAATCAAGTAAAACTCCTTTAATAATCTCCTGTGCGCTTGAGTTTATGTAAGTGTGAGCATTTTTAATGATGCTTTGCTTGACAAATATTGTTACCATTGAAGCCAAAAGTCCATGCCCTGCAACATCTGCAACATAGAAAACTATTTTGTCGTCTATGCTAATGACATCCAAAAAATCTCCGCCAAGCCTTTCGCAAGGTTTGTATGTATATGTAATTCTGTATCCTTCTATTTTAGGTATTACAGGTAGAAGTGACTGCTGAAGCCTCTTTGCAAACTCCAGGTCACGTCTTAAGATCTCGTTCTGGCGCCTGAGTCTTTCTTCAATCTTTCGCTGCTCTGTAATATCTCTGAAGACCTCAACAGTGCCGATCACTTTGCCATCCTCGCTGTGAACTGGCGAGCTTATGACATAGTAGAACTTGTCCTTGTGCTGCGCATACTTCATAAATCTTGTGTTTTCTCTCATCGCTCTTGCTGCTATGCAGTCATCGCACCGCGAATCTTTGCAAAAAAGTTCATAGCATTTTTTGCCTGTCTGATCTCCAAATTCTTCTTTTATCTTTGTGTTGCAAAACACAACAACCCCATCTATGTCAATGACCCTGACAAGGTCAAGCATTCCATTTAAAATGCTCTCATAAAAATTTTTAGTAAACTCAATTTTACTGGTCTCCATTTCTTCATCCTGCCAATGAATGTCACTTTAAAACGTCATTGGCAGGTACCCTCCCTTCTTTTGTGATAAGCTTTACTCTTTAATCTCCTTTGAAATATAGTTTTTTCTTGCAATGTCAATTGCCTGCATCTCTTCAGCAGAAAGTGGGTACTTAGAAAGTCCATTTTCAATGGGTTTTGCATATACACTACATCCCTCTCTTGAATATATACTGTTTATCACAACCCCCGTGTCAAACTCGTCAAGAAGCGCCAAAGCAAAGCTGAGCTTGCTACCAACATTCTCAAATGCATCATACCTGACAATACCAACCTTTTTTATGCACAGCTTTGCATTTTCGCTCAATATCCTGTGACTCTTTGTTAAAGCTTTAAGTACCTCTTCAAAGTATTCAACCTTTTCATTTGTCAGCTTTATGAGCTCCTCCAGGCTTTTGAAATCCTGGTTTGATGTAAGGTCAAGAAACCTTCTTTTAAGACTCCTATTCTTTGCAAGTTCTATTAAAAGTGCAAGAAAAAGCACCATGTTGAGAACAAGAAAAAAAGTGACTATTTCAGATGCGTATGTAGTAATATAACTTTTCATATATTTTCCTCCTTGACATTTTGCTATTTTATTCTGTTCAAAATGTTCCACGTGGAACATTCCGATGATGAATTTTTGATGTCAAAGCACTTTATGGCATGAGAATAGAAATTATCTTTTCAAGTTCTTCATCTGATGAAAATTCTATTTCGATCTTTCCCCTATTTTTCTTTTTCTGAATCTTAACCCTCAAACCAAACAGTTTCATAAGGTTTTCTTCAATCTCTCGAATTATCTCACTTTCAAGCCCAAATTTCTTTTTATCTTCTCTTGATTTTACTAACTTCTCAAGCTCGCGTACACTCAAATTTTTTTCAACAACAAGCTGGGCAAGCTTATTCCTTTGCTCCTCATCTTCAACTGAAAGCAATACCTTTGCATGCCCCTCAGAAATTTTTCCTTTTATTAAAAGATCAATGATCTGCTCGCCAAGGTTTAAAATGCGAAGAGTGTTCGCAACCTTTGAGCGTGAAATACCAAGCCTTCTTGCAAGCTCTTCCTGGGTATACCCAAATTCATCCATAAGCCTTTTAAAAGCAAGAGCCTTTTCGTACGGATTTAGGTCTTTTCTCTGGATATTCTCAATAAGAGCTATCTCAAGAGGATTTTTATACTCTTTTACAATACACTTTACCTTTTCGATACCAGCCATCTTGCAAGCTCTCAGTCTTCTTTCACCGGCAATTAAAACATATTTATCTCCCTTTTTTTGCACAACAAGAGGCTGTATAAGCCCAACACTTTTAATTGAGCTTGCAAGCTCCTCTATTTCTTCTTCATTGAAAATCTTTCTTGGCTGATTTTCTGATAGCTCTATCAATTCAATATTAATCTCTTCAATCTTCTCAATATTTTCCTTGTCGTCAAAGCCAGCCTCAAACTCTTTTTCAGAGCTATTTATTTCATCCCCAAATAGGGCGTCAAGCCCCCTTCCAAGCCTCTTTTTCATTTATTTGCACCTCTTGACAAACTATTTTCTATCCTATTTATGTATTCCTCGGCAAGCTCTATGTATGCCTTTGCACCTTTTGAGTCAGGGTCATAAATTATCCCTGGAAGACCAAATGAAGGTGCTTCCGATAGCCTTACATTTCGTGGTATTACGCTAAAAAAGACCTTTTGTCCAAAAAAACTTTTTACTTCCTCAACAACCTCTAAAGAAAGGTTTGTTCTTGAATCAAACATGGTAAGAACAACACCATCAATCTCTAATCGTTTGTTCAGGTGCTTTCTTACAAGTGATATTGTATTAGAAAGCTGAGAAAGCCCTTCCAAAGCATAGTATTCGCACTGGATGGGAATTATGACAGAGTCAGCAGCCACCAAAGCATTTAATGTCAAAAGCCCCAGAGAAGGCGGACAGTCAATAAAGATGTAATCATATTCAACCTTTATTTTTTCGAGAGCATCTTTCAATCTTAACTCTCTTGCAATCATAGATACAAGCTCAATCTCGGCACCTGCAAGGTTCACATTAGCAGGAAGAACACTCAAGTTTTCAAATTTGTTTTTTATAACAGCTTCTTCAGCTGAGCAGCTGCCAATCAAAACATCATATATAGTTCTTGTAAGAGATTTCTTGTCAATCCCAAAACCACTTGTGAGATTGCCTTGCGGGTCACAGTCAACTGCTAAAACCTTTTTTCCTATCTTGCTAATTGCTGCAGATAAATTTACACAGGTCGTTGTTTTCCCAACACCACCTTTTTGGTTGACAATCGCAACAATTCTTGCCATCTTCAACTTCCTATTCTGAGTTTTTTAATTAAATTATATCACAAGAATGTTCCACGTGGAACATTTGATTAACATTTTATTCAATATATCAAAGTGACTTTTTATTTCAACTTTATATCTCCAAAATGCTCCTATGGCTTATTTAATACACTTTAACACACATTTAACATCTTTTTAATCCAATTTTAACCTAAAATAAACAAATATTTAACGTAGATTTAAATATATTTAAACATTAATGGGCTATATTAGATTATGGAAAAAACAATTTTCAGGAGGGGTAACAAATATGAAAAAGAGTTATTTCAAAACCATCTTCGCTATTGTACTTTTTATATCTCTATTTTTAGTCTTCAACCTTTCAGCAACTATTTCTTACTCTCAAAGTTTTATGGTCAAATCAAAATCGCTTCCTGCAACAACTTCACAAAAACAAATTGTAATTACATTTTCACAGGATATTATAAAAGGTCCTGAATTCAATAAGATTACTCTTACAAAAAACAAAAAATCAAAGGTACAATTCTCTGCACAGATTCATAATAACAAACTTGTAATATCAATCAAAGAAAATCTTTCTGCAAAAGCCCAGTATCTTCTTAACATTCCCAAAAATGCTGTAACTTCTGTAAAAGGAGAACCAAATCCTGCCCTCAAGTTTACGTTTGTTCCACAGAACTATTCTTCAAACTTATCAGGAAGAATCATGATTGCTGGTTCAACATCTGTTCAGCCACTCGCTGATGAACTTGCTAAATATTTTATGCAACAGTATCCAAAGGTATCTATTGAGGTTCAGGGTGGAGGTTCATCTGTCGGAATTAAATCTGCTATCCAGGGAATAGTTGATATAGGCACATCGTCAAGAGAGCTTAAAAGCGATGAATCAAAACAACTTTCATTAAAAGGCTGGCAAGAACTAAAAATTGCAGATGACGGAATTGCAGTGATTGTTCACAAGTCAAACCCTGTCTCTAATCTGACAATTGATCAAATTAGAGATATATTCTCTGGTAAAATTAAAAACTGGAAGGAAGTTGGCGGAAAAGACGCAAAGATCATTGTTGTCACAAGAGAAGAAGGTTCTGGTACAAGAGGAGCTTTTGAAGAAATTGTCATGGGCAAGGCAAAGATAACAGACTCAGCAATCGTTCAGCCTTCAACAGGCGCTGTTAAAACAACAGTATCTCAAGACGAAAATGCTATTGGTTATATATCCTTAGGTGTGCTTGACAGCACAGTCAAAGGCGTGAAGGTTAATGGGATTGAACCAACAGAAAAGAATGTCAAACTTGGAAAATACAAAATTAAAAGACCGTTTTTGTTCTTAGTTTCCAAAAATCCAAGCAAAGTCACAAAAGCATTCTTGGATTTTGTTCTCTCTGACGAAGGTCAGGCAATAGTTGCTAAAAATTATATCTCTGTTAAATAAGTTTTGCAATAAAAAATATTAATATTGAGGAGGGTGAATTTTAAAACATGAAAAGATTTTTTATTCAAAGAAAAAACCTCATTGTTTCTGCCATTTTGATTCTCTGCTTGATTTTATCAACATTTGCATTTGCCCAGCAGGAACAAGATGAAAACCAACAAAAGGTCAAAAATGTCATTCTCATGATACCCGATGGTATGACAATAGCTCATACAAGCCTTGCACGCTGGTACCAGGATGGAGAACCTCTTGCAATGGACGAAATTGCCTGTGGACTGATAAGAACACATTCAGCAAACAACCCAATTACAGACTCAGCACCAGCCGCAACAGCATATGCAACAGGATTTAAAACACAAAACAGATACCTTTCAATATATCCTGAAATGGTTTCAATGCCAGGTGTAGGTCAGGTTGATGAAAAAGATTTTTATAAACCAATTGTGACTATCTTAGAAGCTGCCAAGAAGGCAGGAAAATCAACTGGTCTTGTTTTTACATGCCAGTTTCCTCATGCAACACCTGCTGCGTTTGCATCACATTCAGATAACAGAAATGACTATGAGAATATAGCCGAGCAGATGGTTTACAATCAGGTTGATGTGGTGTTTGGCGGTGGTTATAAATACATTGACAAAAATCAGAGAAAAGACAAAGAAGATTTAGCAGGATACCTAAAAGAAAACGGCTTTTTTGTAACACCAAGCTGGCATGAAGCAAAAAACTTTTATGGAAATAAAATCTGGGGACTTTTCGCACAGGATGCAATGCACTATGATTTTGACAGAAACGGTTCAGGTGAACCGTCTTTGGCTGAAATGACTCAAAAAGCTATTCAGCTTCTTTCTAAAAACAAAAACGGATTTTTCTTGATGGTGGAAGGCAGTGAAATTGACTGGGCATCACACGCAAACGACCCTGTTGGAGTCATTTCAGATGTTCTTGCATTTGACAGGGCTGTGAAAGTTGCACTTGAATTTGCAAAATCAAGAAATGATACAGCAGTGATAATTGCACCTGACCATAGCAATGGTGGTATGAGTATAGGCAATTATTCAACAAAGTATGATACAGCAATGCTCAATGATTTTTTGAAATATATCAAAAAAGCAACAAGAACAGGAGCCGGGATAGAAGAACTTCTGGGTAATAACAAAACAGATGAGAATATCAAAAAAATTGTTTCAGAATATTATGGTGTTGATAATCTTACACAGGACGAAATAAATGCTATTAAAAATGCAAAGACAGGAGAACTCAATTATGTGCTCGGACCAATTATCAGCAAAAGGTCAAACCTCGGCTGGACTACAAATGGTCATACAGGTGAAGATGTAGTGTTATATGCATATCATCCAAACAACTATATACCAAGAGGAGTAATTGACAATACAGAGGTTTGTGATTATATGGCAGAAATCCTTGGTATTGATCTTGGAAACTTTAATGAAAATGCATATATCTCAAACATTGACTTAGAGGAAAAAGGATATAACGTCTCAATTGATACAAGCAACCCTTCAAATGTTCAGCTTGTAATAAGTAAAGAAAACAAAACATATATTATTCCACAAAATAAAAATGTGGTATTAGAAGGTTCTACTCAGTACAGGCTAAAATACGTAAGCGTGTATATTCCAACAGCTAAAAGGTTTTTTGTATCAAGTGAGGTTGAAAATTTAATTAAATAACCATTTCCTACAATTTAAAATATAGCCGCTCAAGATCTTGAGCGGCTTTTACTTTGAAAAAAAGTACCTCCTCTTTTTATGAGGAGGTCTGCGGGGATTTTTTATTTATTCTAACGATTATTTCGTAGTATGCGTCGGTTGTATTTTCTTTTATATCATAATTTATATCAGTTTTTTGAAATAATTTCAAGGCTTTTTTTATGGTATTATATACCACCCTACAATCGTTCATTGAAACCTTTATAACTTTTCCTGTTTTCAAACTTTTTTTGTTATTCAAATACTCTGTTATAAGCCTTTCTGTTTGCGAGACTGTAAGCCCACCCTCAATTATTTTTGATAGAACATTTTTCATATCCTCTTCTGATCTGAGCCTCAGAAGTGCCCTTGCATGACGTTCAGAAAGACCATGCTCGCGAATGATCCATCTTATTTCTGCAGGCAGCTGCAAAAGTCTTATTTTATTTGCAATGGCAGACTGAGTCTTCCCGATCCTCTTTGCAATCTCAACCTGAGTGAGACCAAACTCTTCTGAAAGCTGTTTGTAGCCTTGAGCCTCTTCGAAAAAGTCAAGGTCCTGACGTTGGATATTTTCAATCAAAGCCAAGATTGCACTCTCAATATCTGTGACGTTTATGACAATTGCTTTTATCCTGTCATATCCAAGATGTTTGCAAGCTCTGAGCCTTCGTTCACCAGCAATAAGATAATAAAACTCTCCTTTTTTTCTGACAATAATTGGTTGCAAAAGCCCATATGTTTTTATCGATGCAGCAAGCTCTTCAATAAGTCTTTCATCAAAATTACTTCTTGGTTGATATGGATTTGGTAAGATCTTTTCAATCGGGACATCTTCAACAAAATATAGTTCCTTTTCAATATCAGCCCTGTTTGTCTGGCGTATCAAAAGTGAAAACAACTTCTACTTTCTCCTTCCCACAATTCCTTCTTCTGTATATGATCTATTTATTTATATTCAACCTTCAATCAAAAACTCCTTCTTTTTATTTCTATTTTTATCAGACATTTTCAGACACAAACGAACATATTTCTATATGCTTACAATGGTTTTTTTACAATTTGCTTTGTATTTCTGGGGAAATTTGAAGGTGTCTGTCGTAATTTTTTGATGACAACAACACTTCGTTTTTCATCAGAACATGGCAGGACAAACTTTTCAATTCTTAAAACTTCAGCACCCAGAACGTCTATAGCCTCTTTTGCATTTTCGCACTCATCTTCACAGTCGTATCCTTTTTGAGCCAAAAATATGCCTCCTATTTTCAAAAGAGGAATGGCATATTCACATAAAACATTCAGTTTATCAACCGCCCGCGCAAACGCAAAGTCAAATCTTTCCCTAAAAACTTCTTTTCGACCCAAATTTTCTGCTCTGTCGCAGATAACTTCAACCCCTGCAATCCCAAGACTTTCTTTTACCTCCATCATGAAATTGCACTTTTTCCTGTTTGAGTCATTCAGAAAAACTGTGATGCTTGGTTTTGCAATTTTAAGCACAAGTCCCGGTACACCAAAGCCAGAACCTATGTCGATGGCAACAGGGTTTTTCCCTGAGTCTTCTTCAATGAACTTCAATAGAGAAAGAGAATCTGCAATGTGTTTTATCACAAACCCTTCTTCATCTTCTATAGCTGTGAGGTTAAAAAGTTTATTTTTTTTAAGCACCAAGTTCATGTATTTTAAAAAAAGCTGCTTTACAACAAGAGGATTTTTTACTCTATAGTACTCAAGTATTTTATCCAAAAGCTCCATCATTTCTATTCCCCTTTAAAAAATGAAGGTTTAAATTTAATCCTTTTTTCCTTTTTTAATTGATTCAAGCCAGATAAGAAGCACAGATATATCTGCCGGTGACACACCAGAAATTCTCGATGCCTGGCCAATTGAAGCTGGTCTTATTTGTGAGAGTTTTTGTTTTGCTTCTGTTGAAAGACCAAGAATCTGGTTGTAGTCAACCCAGTCGGGTATCTTTTTGTTTTCAAGTTTTTTGAATTGTTCAATCTGAGCAAGCTGTTTTTTGATATATCCTTCGTACTTTATCTCAATTTCAACTTCATCTTGAACATACCATGGAAGATCAGGCCGGTCAGGGTCTATCTCTTTCAAATCCTCATACGAAAGCTCAGGCCTTTTCAAAAGGTCTGAAAGTTTAACACCGCTTGAAATAGGTGATGAACCTTTTTCTTGCAAAAGCTTATTTACCTTTTCGTTCGGTGCTATCACAGTATTTTTTACCCTGTTTATCTCATCTTCTATCATCTTTTTCTTTTGCAAAAACTTTTCGTACCTTTGCGAAGATACAAGACCAATTTTGTAACCAATCTCTGTAAGGCGAAGATCTGCATTGTCCTGTCTTAAAATCAGTCTGTACTCGGCTCTTGATGTCATGATTCGGTATGGCTCGTTCGTCCCTTTTGTCACAAGGTCGTCTATCAGCACTCCAATGTAAGCCTGTGACCTGTCCAAAACCAGCATCTCTTTACCCTTGACATACATTGCAGCGTTAATACCAGCAATTATACCCTGTGCTGCCGCTTCTTCGTACCCTGATGTTCCATTTATCTGCCCTGCAGAAAACAGTCCTTTTATTTTTTTAAACTGCAGAGTAGGTTCAAGCTGAATCGGGTTTATGCAGTCATACTCTATAGCATATGCAGGTCGCATTATCTTGACATTTTCAAGACCTATTACGCTTCTGTACATTTTTATCTGCACATCTTCGGGCAATGATGTTGACATACCCTGTACATACATCTCATCAGTGTCAAGACCTGTAGGTTCAATAAACACCTGGTGTCTTGGCTTGTCTGCAAACCTCACAATTTTATCTTCAATCGAAGGACAGTATCTCGGTCCAACACCTGATATAATACCTGTGAAAAGCGGTGCCCTGTGCAAATTTTCTCTTATAATTTTATGAGTTTCTTCTGTTGTGTATGTCAAATAACAGGGAACTTGCTCAATATTAAAATTATCTTCATTTTCAAAAGAAAAAGGCAAAGGTCTTAAATCTCCCGGCTGAATTTGCATCTGTGAAAAGTCCAAAGATCTTCTGTGAACACGAGCAGGTGTTCCTGTTTTGAACCTCATCATTTCAATTCCAAGTTTTTTAAGGTTTTCTGTGAGATACCTTGCCGGATGCATACCGTCAGGGCCACTGTCAAAAATGGTCTGTCCTATAATTACTTTTCCACCAAGGAAAGTGCCTGTTGCAAGCACAACTGCTTTTGCTAAAAAAATAGCTCCTGTTGTTATCTTTACACCTTTCACCCTTCCATCTTCAACTAAAACATCACACACTTCTGCCTGTCTTATATCAAGATTCTCTTGATTTTCAAGCACTTTTTTCATATAGAGTCGGTAACGGTATCTATCACACTGCGCACGCAACGAGTATACTGCAGGTCCCTTTGCTCTGTTGAGTATTCTCACCTGTATAGCTGTTGCATCAGCAGCTTTTCCCATCTCACCGCCAAGTGCGTCTATCTCACGCACCAAATGACCTTTGCCAGTTCCGCCAATACTTGGATTGCACGGCATGTTGCCAATCGAGTCCAGGTTTATTGCAAATATTATGGTTTTAAGTCCAAGACGTGCAGAGGCAAGAGCGGCTTCTATCCCCGCATGTCCGGCTCCAACCACCGCAACATCATATTCACCTGCAACAAATTCCATAATCTCAAGCCCAACCTGGTCAACCAAACTGTGCAAAATTGCACGAGTTTGGCGGCTGGGGTATTTATAGTCCGCCTTTCAGGCTTTCCCAGCCCCAGCAGGCGGTATTTGGGAAAGCCATAGCCCCTGTCCCAAGAAACAGGAACTTACGCCCTTATAGGTCTTCCCCACTTGTCCTGAAAAGATTACCCTTTTCAG
>Ga0071330_1052241_pt1 | contig 35458 bp, 26 predicted proteins | sample GBScel77sediment_FD_63802 | JGI IMG/M metagenome (GOLD analysis project Ga0071330, IMG submission 63802) | Hot spring sediment microbial communities from Great Boiling Spring, Nevada - Cellulolytic enrichment Sediment 77C v2 (version 2) | ecosystem: Environmental > Aquatic > Thermal springs >...
GTGTTAAAGAGGACACTAAAGAATAAAGTTCCAGACTTTGTTGTGTGTATCTCGCTGGATGACTATGATGATATGTTGCCCGAAGCAAGAAGGGAAGCTATAACTAAAGTAAAAAGATATATAAGAAGATTCTTTTCAAGGTCTCAGTGTAAATTATTAGGGTTTGCTCATAGAAATAGCTTATATTTCTGTGGGAATATACCGGGTCCTCCTACTTTTAAAAACTATTCTTCAGGGCAGAATGAAGTATATCAAAGACTTCATTTGCTACAAAGCTTTCTTAAAAGAAGGTCTGATATAACTGTTTCTATTGGTTTAGCCTTTCTAGAGGAGCATTCTATTAAGGGATGGAGACTTGCCGCTCAAAGGGCAGTAGTTGCTCAGAGACAGAAGGTTAAAAAAGGGAGAGGGAGTATAAATGTTTACCCTAAAGACATACTCTCAGAATTTCGAGATTATTCGAATTTGGATAACCTATTAGAAGAACTTTATAACTCAATCTATGAGGCTGATATTCCTCAAGTAGAGGCGATCACTAAAAAGTTGCTAGATGCTTTATTTGAAGAGAGATATTTACCGTTAAAAGAGCTAAGACCGACGATCCAGTTTCTTATAAGTACTGTTATCCTTTCTTCTATAAGATCTGGCATTAAATTTTCCGAGATATCTTCTGAGCTTCAAGGATATCTTACAGAAGTTGAAACAACCTATGACTATGTGAGACTGAGAGAGATTTTAAAGAATGTAATAACAACTTTTTCCGTCAGGGCTTACAGATGTAGGAAGAGTAACTCTTGTAATCTTGTAGAAAGAGCAAAACAATTTATCTTACTTCATTTAAGTGAACCTATATCTTTAAGAGTTATCTCCAACGAATTAAATGTAAATCCTTCATATCTGAGTAGAGTTTTTAAGAAACAGGAAGGAATAAATATAACGACTTATATACATTTAGAAAGGATTAAAGAGGCAAAGAGGTTACTTGTAGATAAAGATTACAAGATAAGTGCCGTAGCATTTACTTTGGGTTTTGGTAGTATTCAACATTTTTTGAGAGTTTTTAAAAAGGTCGAAGGGTGTTCTCCGAAAGAATTTAGAAAGTCAAAATTAGTTAAATATAGGTAAAAATTGTTGTTGTATTTTCTGTTTATTCATAATAGACTAAAAGAAAAATATAAGGAGGAGGTTGGATAGAAATGAGACGTTTCATTGTAATTTTACTGATCTCTACTTTTCTGCTGGGCATCCTATTTGGAAATTCTTATGCCCAGCTAGTTACTGGTAGTAAGTTTACCCGATCCCCTGGGGTAAGCGTTGTCCTTTATACTACTCCAGAAGAATACCAAAAGGCAACTGGTAAGAGAATAACAAAATTTAGCGAAGCTCCAGAACTTGCAGAACTTGTCAAACAAGGAAAACTTCCACCCGTTGAGAAAAGATTACCTAAAGATTTTATGGTTTACAAAACAGAGAATATTGGACAATACGGGGGAGACCTAAAGACTGCGTCTGTAGGACCTGCAGGAGGACACGATCTGTACTGTATGACCGACCCTCAGCCCTTCTTTAATACAGACGCCTATGCAAAAAGTGTCATTCCATATATTGCTAAGAAGCTCGAATATACTAGAGATATGAAGAAGCTAAGGGTATATCTTAGAGAGGGATTGAAGTGGTCAGACGGAAATCCATTTACTGCTGATGACATAATGTTCTGGTGGAATGATATTGTTCAGAACAAAGAACTTACTCCTGTAATATCAAAAGTATGGATGCCAGGAGGGAAGTTGGCTAAATTCAAAAAGATAGACGACTACACTATTGAGATATCTTTCTGGGCTCCTTATAGGCCAATGATAACATCTCCAACTGTGCTAACGGCTCTTAGCTATGCTCCGGCTCATTACTTAAAGAAATGGCATAAGAAATATAATCCGGATGCAGATAAAATAGCAAAACAGGAAGGATTTGATGCATGGTATAAGGCATTTGCTTTTCATCGTGATGCAGGATGGACCCAACAGGATACCAATATCCCTGGTCTAGGTCCCTGGGTTATGGAGAAGATTACCACTACTCAGAAGATCTATAGACGTAATCCTTACTTCTTTGGAGTAGATACAGAAGGGAATCAACTCCCCTACATAGATAGGATAATTGTAGATATAGTTGCTAATAAAGAAGTAGTTACTATGAAACTCCTTGGTGGTGAGTTAAGTGTTGGTGGTTATATGTCTGGTATGATGATGAAGGATTTTACTCTTTATAAGCAGAATGAGGATAAAGGAAATTACCGTATATTCCTATATGAAAGTCTATATACAGAAGTGGTGTTCTCATTTAACCAGGCACATCCTGACCCTGTAATAAAAAAGATCTTTCAGGATGTAAGATTTAGACAAGCGATGTCTTTGGCAATAAATAGGGATGAAATAAATCAGTTCCTTATGGGTGGAACAGGTATACCAACTCAGGCTACTGTGCATCCTACCTGTAGCTTTTTCAAGAAAGAATGGGCGGATGCATATGCGAAATACGACCCCAAGGAGGCAAACAGACTGTTAGATGATATGGGACTTAAAAAAGGTCCTGATGGAACTAGGCTCCGTCCCGACGGAAAGCCTTTAGAACTGACATTACTCTATGATGATGCAGGAGTTGGCTATAGAAGTGACACAGACCTGATGCTACTTATGAAGAAATATTGGGGCGATATAGGAGTTAAGGTTGAGCCAAAAGCTATGGCAAGAAGGCTTATTAATGCGAGAGCTCTTGCAGGAGAGTTAGATATAGGGGTATGGTCTCATCCAAGGCTGGTAGAAGGTGCAGTGTACTATCCGGGAGTAGAACTTCATTGGAAACCTAATAATTCTGCATTGGCATGGGGTATACCTTATGCACTTTGGTATGATACTAATGGTAAATCAGGGGAAGAACCTCCAGCTTATATAAAGGACTTCTTTAAAGCTTGGGACAATTGGTGTCTGGCAGTTACAGATACAGAGTATAAAAAACGAGCTCAAGCTTTGTGGGACTTACAGGCTAAAAATCTCTATATAATTGGAACTGTAGGGTATAGTAAATGGCCATTACTTATTAAGAATGGTCTTTTAAATACTCCAAAAGAAGGATTTATACTCGCAGAACCTGTAAGATGGTGGGCAATCTCTTATCCGGAACAGTGGTTCTGGAAGAAGTAGAAACTCTTTTCCCTCTAGAGGCTCTAATATATTACAGCCTCTAGAGGGATCTTAGGAAGATTAAGGTTTAGAGTAGTCAAAAACAATGATGGGAGGGATAAGAATGGGAAGATTTTTATCAAAGGTATTAATATTAGTATTAATGGTAAGTTTACTATCTAGTAGTTTTTCTTTATCTTTTGCTCAGAAAAAGTACAATGAAGCTCCAATGTTTGCCGAACTGGTAAAAGCTGGTAAACTACCACCAGTAGAAAAGAGATTACCAGAAAATCCTTTAGTCGTGAAGCCTGTAGAAGAGATAGGAACTTATGGGGGAGATTTAAGAATTCCTCTTTTGGGCACTGCAGATTTTGGAAATATGTATTGGCCACTTATGAGAGAGTCACTTCTAAAGTGGGACATAACCGGTACAAAACCAATTCCTAATCTTGCAGAGAAATATGGGATTACACGTGGGGGGCGTGTCTTTACTTTTTATTTAAGAAGAAGGATTAAAGTGGTCTGATGGTCAGCCATTTACTGCAGATGACATTATGTTCTGGTATGAAGATATACTTCTGAATAAAGACTTAACTCCTACTTTTCCGATGTGGCTAAAAACAGCAGGGGAACCGGTAAAGATAAGTAAGGTAAATGATTACGCGGTAAGATTTGAATTCAGCAGACCAAATCCAGGCTTTCCTGAGATGATGGCTTTTAATGGATGTACTAGCTTAATTATTAATCCAAAGTATTACTTAAAACAATTCCATCCTAGATATGTTTCATTAGATAAGCTAAATGAAATGGCAAAAAAAGAAGGATTTGATGCATGGTATAAGCTATTTGCAAACAGAAATGATTACTTTCAAAATCCTGAAAGGCCAACGGTTAATGCCTGGATAACTACCGGTCCCTTAGCAGGAAAAACTACCCATATTCTGGTAAGAAATCCATATTATTGGAAGGTTGATACAGCAGGGAATCAACTTCCTTACATAGATAGGATAGTAGCTTCTATAGTAGAGAATATAGAGGTAATCAATATGAAGGTACTAAATGGTGAGATAGATTATGATTCTGGGCATCTAACGTTACCAAATTATCCACTGCTTAAAGCTAATGAGTCGAAAGGTGGGTATCGTGTATTACTTTATGAGACGAAGTTAGGCTCTCAGCTAGCATTTATGCCGAATCTAAACCATAAAGATCCTGTTTTAAATAAACTCTTCAACAATAAAAATTTCCGTATAGCACTTTCTCTTGCCATAAATAGAGACGAGATAAATCAACTCTGTTATTTAGGTCTAGCTGAACCTAGGCAGGCCACTGTAGACCGAAATTGTCCCTACTATACAGAGGGGCTTGAAAGACTTTATGCAGAATACGATCCGCAAAAGGCAAATGAAATACTTGACAGTTTAGGACTCTCTAAACGTGATAAAGATGGGTTTAGGTTAAGACCAGATGGTAAAACACTTAGTATCACTATAGAGTATCCGCCAATTGGAGAATTTGGGCCTTGGAGCGATGTAATAGAATTAGTAAAGAAATATTGGGAAGCTATTGGGATTAAGACTGCCAGCAAGAGTATAGATAGATCTCTGTTTGAGGTTCGGGCTCAGTCAGGAGAAATGGATATAATTTTATGGGCATGGGGAAGAGGATTGCACCCCTTGATTGAGCCTATGTTCGTATTCCCGTATTCTCAGGTAAGGACAGGGGCGCCATTATACGGGCTTTGGTATTCTACAGGGGGTAAAAGTGGCAAAAAGCCTACTGGAGATGTATTAAAAGCAATTCAATTATGGGAAACATTTAAGATCACAGTAGAACCAGAGAAAAGATTGTCCCTAGGCAGAGAGTTAATAAAATTAAGTACAGAAAATTTATGGAGTATAGGGACAGTTGGTTTAGCTCCTGTACCTGTGGTGGTTAAGAGTAATCTGAGGAACGTACCTGAAAAGAGTTTTCGTGAATGGGTATGTATACAGATTAACCACACAAATCCAGAACAGTACTTCTTTAAGAAATAAAGAGGAGAGATTTTATGTTAAAGGAAGAATTAAAGTCTTTTGCAAAGGAAATAGGTATAGACCTGGTAGGTATAGCTCCTATAGAGAGGTTTAAAGATGTTCCACTAGAGAGACACCCAAGTAGTATATTTCCTGAGGCAAAGACTGTGATAGTATTGGCTCAAGAGATTCCAAGAGGTACATTTAGAGGGATAGAGGAAGGAACATTATGGATGAGAGCCCCAAGGCAGATAGCACCCAGATATACTTACAGGATAGCAAGGTTTTTAGAAGATAGGGGATGGGAAGGGGTACCTGTAGCACCCCTTCCTCCAGAAAGATGGCCTGAAGGGATTCCTGTAGCTAAGAGTGGAGTAGCACCAAATGTCTCTCCTTCGTTAGAATATACCGCTGTAGCTGCAGGCTTAGGTGAGATTGGATTTTGTAGGATCTTTCTTACTCCTCAGTTTGGACCAAGACAGTCCCTAGGAATGGTTATTACTGATGCAATAATAGAATCAGATCCTGTATTTGATGGATCAGTCTGTGATAGAGAGAATTGTTTGGAATGTGTAAGTAACTGTTCTTTAAATGCAATAAGCCGAGATGATATAGAAACCATTATTATAGCTGGTAAAGAGATGAAGTGTGGGAAGATTAATTTTAAGGCATGTAAGTTATGTCCTCAGGGTGTTTATCTGGATGAGGCTTCTCAAAGAGCTACTCCAACTACGAGCACTGACTATCTGGGGAAGAAGATCACTGAAGAGATTAGTCTAAACAGATTGACCTCAGCTTGTGTAAGGGCATGTATTGCACATTTGGAGAAGACAGGTAGGGTAACAAAGAGATATAATACTCCGTTCAGAATCAGAGAACCTTGGAAGCTTGGGATATTTGATGTATAAGGAGGCAGGATATGTTAACTAGTGAAGAAGTAAAGGCTTTTGCTAAGAAAGCTGGGGCAGATTTGGTTGGGGTGGCAAATATAGAAAGATTTGATAAAGCACCTTCTGAATTGCATCCCTGTACTATCTTTCCGGAGACTAAGTCTGTTATAGTACTAGGTGCAAGGATTTTAAGAGGTTCCTTCCGGGGGATAAGAGAGGGGACAGAGTGGTCTTCATATTGGATCTTTGGTTATGGTGCAGGCATTTATGGAGTTCTTAACGAGGCTACAGATATGACTAGAAAGTTTATAGAATCCTACGGTTATGAAGCAGTTGAAGTTCCTGGTATAGCGACCCTTCCTGAGTTTGGTCCTACAAGATCACCTGTATCTCCAGATAGATATCCACCAAACGTTTCTATTTCATTTAGATTAGCAGCAGCTGCCGCTGGCTTAGGAGAGATAGGATACTCAAAGGTCTTTTTGACTCCAGAGTTTGGTCCTAGACAGAGATTTACAATTATCTTAACAGATGCAAAATTAGAACCTGATCTGATATTCCAGGGGAAATTATGTACAAGATGTATGCGATGTGTAAGAGAATGTCCCGCCGGTGCTATAAGTAGAGATAGAACCGTATCTGTAGAGATAGAGGGTAGAGTGTTCGAATGGGGAGAGTTAGATTATGGAAAGTGTAAGTTAACCCATTGGGGATTTAATAAGAATGCCTCACCCTTTGTAGCGAAAGATTTACCAGGTTTAGACCTAGATATCTCTAAGCAGACGATGACATGGAGAGAGGCTTATGATTTTGGCTGGACCTTAGCTAATAGGGTTAGATATATATCCTTAGTAGCGAAAGGAATTAGTGAGATAGAACAGTCTGGTCGTCCTGGAAGTATATGTGGAGCAAGGGGATGTATTCAGGCTTGTTTTGACCAGTTGGAAAAAGTGGGAGTTATACCAAAATTTCAGACCCCATTTATAATAAATCGATAGATCTATAGTAGGAGGATATTCTATGTTAACTAAAGAAGATTTAAAGAGATTCGCAAAAGAGATAAGGGTAGACCTTATAGGAGTAGCGGATATTGAAAGGTTTAAGGATGTTCCACCTGAACATAGTCCACTTTCGATCTTCCCCGAGACAAAGTCAGTGATAGTAGTTGGTAGAAGAATAACTAGGGGAAGTTTAAGAGGGATCGAAGAAGGTACCAATTTTGACCTCTATGCTATATATGGTCGTGACTGGCTTAATAATAGGATCTTGGCAATGGCAACTTTTAAAATCGGTGAATTTTTAGAGGATAATGGATGGGAGGCAGTTCCCATTCCTGACCTCCCTCCAGAGGTTCCACCATTGGGGATTCCCGTAAGAGAAGGCCAGCCTGCCCCCAATGTAATGTTAGATGTCATAGATTGTGCTTTAAAGGCTGGTTTAGGGGAGATTGGACATTGCGGGTTTTTCCTTACACCAGAATTTGGACCTAGGCAGCGATTCCAAGTTATCCTTACCGACTTACAATTAGAACCCGATCCTCTGTTTGATGGAAAGGTATGTGATTATCCTTCGTGTCAGGGTTTTTGTCCTCTAGGGGCGATAAACTCTACAGGTGAGGTTGATTATAAAAAGTGTAGTATATGCAGAAATGGAGCTTTCCCAAATCCTTATCATAGTTCTGGCAAACCTGACCGTTTAGGTGCGATATGCGCCAGGTCTTGTCTAGACCATCTGGAAAGAAATAATCTGATAAAGAACTCGTTTCAAAATCCTTTTAGGACAAAGCCGGCCTGGAAAGTAATTGAAGAGAGAAGGATAGTGGAGGAATAAAATGAATCTTACTAAAGAAGAAATAAAGGCCTTTGCGTTTTCTAGAGGTTTAGACCTAGTTGGGGTGGCTAATATAGAGAGGTTTGAGAATGCACCTAAGAATATGCATCCTGCTTCTATTTTCCCCAATGCAAAGTCTGTAATAGTAGTTGGTAAGAGGATCCTTAGAGGTGGATGGCGTGGCATAGAAGAGGGGACATATTGGCCCTCTTATACCTACTTTGATTATCATGGATTATTAAATACCCTATTTATTCCTTATCCTCTATATGAGTTAGCCTGTTTTATAGAAGACTATGGATGGGAAGCAGTTCCTTACTATCCTGGTGTTCCCGAAACACAGCCCCCCGTAGAACCGTTAAGAAAAAATGGGGTCCCTCCAAATGTTCACTTGGCAATAAGGATTGCTGCTACAGCTGCCGGTTTGGGAGAGATAGGATGGAGTAAAGTATTTTTAACTAAAAAGTTTGGGCCTAGGCAAAGATTGCATGCTATTATTACAGACCTACCGCTTGATCCAGACCCCCTGGTAGAGCCAGGGAGTATCTGTAAACGAGATATGGCTTGTGTGGAAGGATGCCCAGGGGCAATCCCTCATATAAAAGAGGGAAAAACTGTAAAGATAAAGATTGAGGATAAAGTTTATGAGTGGGCTGATATAGACCTTGGTAAGTGTACCCTTATGTATCACGGAGGTGATCCGAGGGTTTCTCCCTTTATTCACAGAGATTTACCTGGTTTTAAGTTTGATGTAACGGAGCAGGAAGTAGATGAAGAGACAGCATATAAATTCTGTTGGACTCTCTCTACTGCAAAATGGCGTGTTACTAAAGAATTCCCCTCTGGATATATTATAGAAGGGCATGCATTGTTACAAAAATGGGGCGAAGGTGGTAGTTATGGAATTGAGGGCTCTCGGGGATGTATGAGAAGTTGTTTTGACTACCTTGAAAGGGCAGGTATCATCGAACAGAGATTTAATGGTGGCAGATTTATTAAAAGACCCCGTTGGCTATTATCTTCTAAAGTCGAAAAGAAGAAATGATTTTAGGGCGGGAATAATTCCCGCCCTAGGGTCTCATAGGGTCTAAAAAGTTCTTATTCTTTGTCTTTCGGAATTGATTGGGGGAAATGTTATATAGATGCTTAAAAGTCCTTTCAAAGCTTTGTAAATTCTTAAATCCAGCATGTATAGCAATATCTCCTATTCTCTTTTGTTTGTCAAAGAGAAGAGGAAAAGCTCTTTTTATCCTCTCCCTACTTATATATTCTGTGAAGGAAAGTCCTAATTCTTTTTTAAAGAGGCGACTTAGATAGGTATAATTTACATTAACCATCTTTGCTACTTTATATAATGTGACATCGGATAAATCTTCAGAGAATTCGATAATTTCTTTAACTTTTGAAAGAATTGGGTTTATTCTACAAGGTAGTTTTATTGCTAGATTTAATAAGTTCTCTACCAAACAATAAAATGTTTCTGCAAGATTTATAACATCATGAAGGGAGTTTATATCTCCTATAAAATCTGTAAGTACTTGAAAAGTGTTAGACTCCGGCAATCCTAACTCTATCAGATTACAGACCAACATAGTACCAGCTTCTATAAGCCTTGTCCGTAAATAGAATAACTTTTCTAGATTATATTTAAAGATATCTTTTACCAAACTGGTAGAAATTTCTTTAACTTCTTTAATATTACCTCCAATTAATGCGCTAAGAAGTTTTTGTTGTATATTAAAATATGTGGCAGATAAAGTAGATTTACATAAAGAATTTTCCAGTCTCTCATACCTAAAGTATATTCGCCCCTTTCCTTCAAAAAATTTTCTTCGTTGGGCTACTATAGCGCATCTAGCAATTTTACCCCAATTTTCTATCGAAGGTTCTATGCAGAAGTCAATCCCTATAGTAAGAGATATTCCAAAGTCTTTTGCTGTATTTTTTATTCTTTCTGCTAATTCTTGTAGAATATAGAGTTCTTCCCCTTTCCCCTTGAATTCCGAAATATGTCCACTCAAGTAGAAGCAATTTTGATGGGCAAATAGAAGAGCATACTCTTTCCCTTCTAACATTTTTGATATTATTTCTTTAACAATTTTTTTAACTTTATAGCGTTCGCTTTCTGTCATAGAATTAAAATCATCTATGGAGATACAAAATACGAATGTAGGCGCTTTACTTAAGCCTAATAATTTTGGTAAACCTTCAAAATCTAGCTTATCTAAATTACTATAATATTGTCCATAAATAAATATATCCCAGATAAATTGATAAAAACTAGAAGAGGTCAAATCCTCTGATCTTACTTCCATATCTTTATCACCCGCTAAAAGAAAATATTAGTAGTATACATTTTAGTTTCTCAAGTCCCAAATTTGCCATTCGCAATACATTTCCTTAGGCACTCTTCTACAATGTTTATGTGCAGCTTCTGAACACCCCAATGAGTTTTACTTACTGAATCTACCACATCTTCTATACGCTTCTCTTTAGGTACTGGTATATTGACATCTACATTCCAATAATATGGACCTTCTTCTCCTACTAAACAGTATCTCTTTGCCCAATCGCAAGCAAAAGAGTCAAACTTTGGAATTTTAATTTTATTTCCTTCAAAATCTATCGGTATAGTATTGTAAGATATCGCTGAAGTAGGACAAGCACTAATACAAGGTTTACTGCAATTTTCACAGAGTATCTCTCCGCTATATATAGGGTCATTAGGGAGAGATAAATCACTAATTATAGCAATAAAACGTTGTCTTACTCCATACTCGGTAGTTATAGGGTATCCGTGAAGTCCTATATAAGACAATCCGCTAAGAAAAGCATAAATTGAATGTGCTCGCATATCTGGAAGCATCCCTCTAGAATTTTTTATTTTTGAAGCAAGACCAGTAATATCAAATGTAAAGGTTGCTCGATAACCGTTATCATTTAGCCTTTTTACAACTTTATAGGCCATGTCACTTAGAAGATTAAGCGTCTCATATTGGACAAAGGCATAAGGTCCGACGGTCTCTGCAGGAGTTACTTTAGCTGTATCTAAAGAGGCGTTAGGAAAGTGTAAGCCTAATACTATTACTGAATTTGCTTTTGGGACCCAATCATCCAATCTTTTTATACTATCTTCTGTCTTCTTTATCATAGGAACGTATGGCCCATAGATCTTACCAATATCAATAACTTCTTCTTTTGATTCATTTTGGAATAATCTTAAGTCTGTTAGTAGTTTGCAGAATCTTTCATATCTATCCTTGTTAAAGAATCCTACAAGATCTGCGCCTATTTCTCGACAGAAACGTTTTAATATCTCTGGCTCAAGATTTTCTTTTCTCTCAACTCTTCTTTCTTTTATAGAAGGCAATGATGCGCTAGTAAATATAGTTGAAAAGAAAGTTTCAGGTTCATAAATTCCTAATCTATGAGCTATTAAATTGTCTGGTGCTACAGTATTACATATGGCTGAATATCCTGACATATCTAAGAGATGAGCTATTTTAAACTGAGTGTAGTTAATTCTGCGAAGGATAGTATTTTTTATTTCTTGGGTTTCAATTAATTTCTCTTTTGGTACTTTTATACCTATAGATATAATTGAATTTACGTCAGGCAAATAATATTCCGGTCGTATAGATAGATCATTTACAAAATCCTCCTTAATGCCAATAGCAACAATGTCAACTAACTCTCCCTCGCATATCTCTTTAATTTTGTCCAGAAGTTTCTTCTCCTGTTTGATTAATATTTCTTTTCGCCTCCTAGGCGCTCTAGAATAAGAGATATCATAATAACGTTTCTGAGGAACCATGCAGAATCTTAGGCAAGAACCTATCTCACCTATATGCCTTCCATATTTTGCTAAATATTCTAGGATAACTTCTTCGTCTACCTTCTCTGGTATTTTATACGCTAAACTTAAGCCAAAATTCTCAGCCCATGCACATCTCCATTTATTTGTATCTGGAAATTTGTAGACTTTGCCCCCTATCTCTATCTCATTTATTTTCTTTACCTCCTTTCTAAAAGCGTCAGTTGGGCAATTTTTCACACATTCCATACATTTATCACAAAGAGGCTCGCCTTCATACATTGGAGAAGGAGATAACTCGGCATTAGTAATAATAGATACAAATCTTTGTCTTGGTCCAAATTCCGGGGTAAGACAGAGTCCATTCCATCCAATTTCTCCTAGACCAGCAGCTACAGCAGCATATCTGTGTGCCAAATCTGGGGCAAAATTAACTTCTAAATCCTTATATCCTCTATAACGCCAGATATTACTGGCTGCTATAGGTAAAGCCTTATAGCCTCTATCCTCTAAAAAGCGAGCTAGGAGAAAGGATATGTCATCTAGCATCGGATTCATCGCAGTACTTTGCACAGCATACGAATCTATATCATGAGGGGTAGGTTCTCCGCTTAATTCTATGGTGGCGTCAGGGTGATGTATCGCAACTACTATTACAGATTTTGCTTCCGGTAATAATCCGTTAGGGCTCATACGTAACGGTGCTCCCTTAAACCTTTCTACTGGCGCTATACCTACCAAATCTGCCCCCAATTCTCTAGCTCTCTCTATAACTTTTTTTGTAAGGTTATCCATTTTATCCCTCCCTTAAGTTGTCTTATTATTCTTTCACTGCACCTAGAATTACACCTTTTATAAAATATTTCTGTAAAAGGGGATACACTATTAATATTGGTAAAGTAGCAGCCACTACTGTGGCACTACGTACAGATTCTGGATTTAGATTAGTCAATTCTGGGTTTAGGTCTACTAACTGAGCTGATACATCTAATATCACCATTCTTAAATAAAGAGATAAAGGATAGAGGTTTCTATTATTAATATATATAAGAGCATTGAAATAACTATTCCAATATCCCACTGCAGTATAGATACATACTGTTGCTATCGCAGGTAAAGACAGAGGAAATATTATTCTGAAAAATATTCCCAAATTAGAACAACCATCCAGCTTAGCAGATTCCTCTAAGCTGTCGGGTATAGTACTAAAGTAATTTCTCAGTATAATCATATTAAATGAGCTAACAAGTCCAGGCAGTATAAGAACCCATATGTTATCTATTAATTTCAAGCTTTTAATCACGAGATATGTAGGTATTAATCCGCCACTAAATAGCATAGTGAAAATAAAAATAAAGGTAAGGAAACTTCTTCCTATAAGATATTTTCTTGAAAGTGGATAAGCTACAAGACTTGTTACCAGAACATGTAGGAAAGTTCCTATTCCTGTAACGAATATACTCACATATAAGGATCTTAAAAAGGCATAATTTCCTATTACATATCTATATGTTCTTAAATTAAGTCCTATTGGCCATATAGAAACTTCACCAGCCATAACTGCAGATTCCTTACTTAAGGACTTTGCAACCACATGTAAAAAGGGTAAAAGGGTTATTACCACCACTAGTAACAAAATTATATAATTAATAATTTCAAATATCCTTTCTCCCTTTGTTCTTATCATCTTTATTCACCCTTTTCTCAGAATTACCACATACTTGTTTCTGCATATCTTCTACTAAGATAATTGGCTATCACTAAAAGTATAAAACCTACGGTAGATTGAAAGAGCCCAACAGCAGTTGTATAACTATATCGCATTTGTCCAAGTCCAACCCTATACACATAGGTCCCAATAACATCTCCAACTTCGTATACTACTGGATTATATAACATTAGTATTTGTTCTACGTCAGTAACCAATAAAGCACTTATTCTTAGTAAAATAATAAATACAATTGTAGAGCGTATACCAGGTAAAGTTATATGTCTAATTTGATGCCATTTAGTAGCTCCATCAACAGTAGCGGCTTCATATAATTGTGGATCTATAGAAGAGATGGCAGCCAAATATATAATAGCACTCCATCCTGCCTCTTTCCAGGTTTGAGAAGCTACAACTATAGCTCTAAAGTATCTTTTATCCATAAGAGTTATAGGAGATAAATTTAATGATTTAAGGGCTATATTAATTAAGCCTTTTGTAGGAGATAGGAGATCAATAACTAATGCCCCGACAATAGCCCAAGAAAGAAAATGTGGCAAATAAGTAATGGTTTGGACAGTCCTCTTAAAGAACATATGAGAAACTTCATTTATAAGAAGTGCTAGTACTATTGGGATAGGAAATTGGAATATAAGTCTGTATATGCTAATAAGTAAAGTATTTCTAAATACTCTTTGAAATTCTCGTGCTTGAAAAAGAGCATTAAAGTGTTTTAAACCTACCCATGGGCTTTTTATTATTCCTTCCATCAAATTATAATCTTTAAAGGCTATTATAGCTCCATACATAGGAAGATAGTGAAATAGGACTATTACTATTAGCCCAGGTAAAAGCATCAAATATAAATCATAATTAGTCCTAATTTTTCTGGTAGTACTTCCCTTCATTTTTCTCACCACTTCCTCTAGATATCTTTTAGCGGTTCTCAGGGTAGACACATGTCTACCCTGAGAAAGAACTACCTGTCACTTCTTATACTCTTCTCTGTACCACTTGTTAAGTGCATCTAAAGCTTTTTCTCCACCTTTAGCCTTCCATTCCTTAACAAACTCGTCAAATTTGTTTAAATCTAGATCTCCTGTAATAAATCTTATAAAATATTCTTCGACTAACGAATTGAGATCTGCAGCAACGCTCATAACTTCTGGGATAGGTGGAGCATATCCATCTATAGGATATAGGGTACAGTAAGGAGCAACTTGGTCAGAGTACACCTTAAACCCCTTGTCTCTTAGTCTTACAGCGAAAGCTTCCTGTGTATCTACTAAGATATAGTATATCTGCCATCTTCTTTTCTGATATTCTGGAAGGAGTTTTATCTCTCCCTTTTCCCTCACATAATGCTTACCTTCTATGCCAAAAGAAACAAAGTTATATATATCTGGTCTAGCCATAAGATCTAGAAATTGCATCGCCTCTTTTATACGCTTACTCTGAGCAGGTATTATTAGAGTAGTTCTCAAAGGAGAACTGTGGTTAGCAATTCCCCATCCACGGGGTCCCTTAGGAGGAGCTATATAGCCTAACTCTCCCGTAGGGTTCTTCTCCTTGAAAGCTCTATCGATAGGTAATGCTGCAGCCCAGCCTACTACAGCCATAGCTACTCTTCCTGCTACTAACTTTTCCTGTATGTTTCCACTTTTGTTTACAGGGAACTCAGGATCAAGGAGTCCTTCTTTGTATAGCTTATTCATATATGCTAAATATTCTTTAGCTTCAGGTTGGACATAGGAGTAGACAATCTTATTGCCCTTTACTTTATAGGCAGTACCAATACCAAAGGCTCCAGTAAAACCACTAATAAGTCCAGTCGAAGCTACAGTAAAAGGAATTACCCCCTTCTTATCCTTAATAGTTTTTAACATTTTATAGTAGACATTTAAAGAAATAGGTTCTTTAGAAGTAACTTCTTTTTTAAAGCCTAAATCTCTTAACCAATCTTTTCTTACAAATATCCCACTAGTACCGGCTATATACTGATTTTGAGGTATTGGTACACCATATCTCCTCCCTTTCCAAGTAACAGCCGACCATACCTCTTTGGGAACTAGTTTATTTATATTAGGGCAATTAGGTAAGTACTCGTCTATTGGGGCAAGTAAACCTTGTTGCAGATATTGCCCAAATATAGTCCTATCTGTGCAATTAATTATGTCTGGAGGATCACCGGAAGCCAACATCATACTTACTTTTTCCCATGGTTGATCCGGGGGAAGAATAATCCATTTCAAATCAAATCCTGATTTTTCCCTAAGGTAATTTATAATCTCGTTGTTATTTTCATCTTCGCCAGGGAGAAAGCTTTCTACATTATATGGGACTACTACAGTCAATGTGACTTTCTTTTCAGCTGCCCAGAGTAAATTCTTATACGTTATATTAGGATAAAAGATACCAGTTACTAAAAGACCTAATACTAATAAAATAGAAATACTCTTTCTCATTTTCATAATACTAACCTCCTCCTTTTATACTCTTAACATTTTAGAGATCTTTAAACCTCTCTAATTATCCTGTGGTAGCTTTTTAAAGCTACCCTCTTAGGTTTCTAAACTAGAATATTTCTGATCTTTATAAATAATTTTTTATCTTTACTTTTCCGTTACATATTTACCACCCCTTTACCTCATATAAAGCCCTACAAATTTTGCAAGATTTATAACTTCAATACAAGAATAACACTAAATTTAGTTCTGTGCTACTAAAAATTTTACCAATTTCATGCAAATTTTGCACATCTAGAACTTCTTTTTCACTCAATAACTTTCGAGTTTAAGACAGAATTGCTCCTTGGTCTTTTAGTAATTTTTGGAGTTCCTTTATTTCCAGTTCTCTTGGAGTTTTATTCTTTTTTATAGCCAGAGTAGCAGCTGTCCCTGCTGCTTGTCCTATAGCCATACAGGTGAACATAACTCTTATAGAACCAAGAGCTTCATGAGTTGTGGATATGCATCTCCCAGCAGTGAGGATGTTATCCACTTTTAGAGGTACAATACATCTATAAGGAATGCCATAGTATGTACCATAAGCAGGGTCTATCTTCCCCCTTTCATATTCGTAATATAGACCTACACCTTTGGGATTATGAATGTCTACAAAGAATGAGCCCAAAGCAATGTTGTCTTCAAACATACGGGCGTGCCTTACGTCCTCTTCTGTTAATATATAAGAGCCTAAAATTCTTCTAGACTCTCTAATTCCTAAAGTTGGAGCAGTTACTACCATTTCAGCATTCTCAAAACCAGGGACATATTTACGGAAGAAATTTAGCAATAACCAAGCCTGATTTCTCCCTTCTATAGTTCCTCTGGTAAGATCATCAGCATTAGTAGAGTCTATATTCGTAATATTGGTAAAGTTTATGTTTAACTCATCTGGTCTACCCGGGAAATACCATAGACCCATTGCCCTGTCTTCAAATAGATACAGATCGCCATTTTCTATAGCCCTATATATAGTATTGGTAAGTCTTGGATCACCTTTACGAAACTCTGAAAATTTGGTATAGTCTATATTCCTAAGAGTAAACATAAGGGTTGCTGGTTGCATAAGTCCGTCAAATTTCCTGCCTTTTTCAAATGGACAGCCGGCTCTTGCTGCTATATCACCGTCACCGCTGGCGTCTATTATAATTCTGGCGAGAAAAGCCTCCCTGCCAGACTTACTCTCTGTTATTACGCCGACCACTTTATTGTCCTCCAGAATAGGAGATACAGCAAGAGTGTAATATCTTATACTTATGTTCTCTTCTTTAAACATTTTATCTAGCTCGTACTTCAATACTTCTCCATCATAATCTAAACAACCATTTTTGTAGACAGCTTTATTTATGCTAAGCATCCTTTGACAGATCTCTTTGGGGATACCCCCAATAATTTCTCTATTTTCCCCCTCATCTGTAAGCTTAGACATATGCAGGTGTAATCCAAATGTAGCCAATCCACCCAAACAGTTACTCTCTTCTATTATTAATGTTCTAGCACCATTTCTGGCAGAAGCTATTGCAGCCCCGATTCCTGCAGGTCCACCGCCTACAACAATAACATCAAACTCGTCCTTAATAGGCACTTCTCTAGCTGGCTCTTTTATTGTTCTCATAAAAATCCCTCCTGCCTATAATTTTTGAATTACTAAAATTTAATGAAAAATAAGACCTGCGGTGACCCTGTTACATCTCCGCAGGTCCTTATGATTCTGTAAACTACTTTCCACCTTTGATAAAGAACTGACTTATCTCCGAGTTAGAAGGAGTCCTAAATCCCCATCCCTCCAAGATTTGAGTTGGGACATTCCTAAAGTTATTCTTCACCACTACAGGAACCGGTCTTTGTTGTAGTATACCAATACTCCAGAGATTCTTTACAAAGTTTTCCCAGATCTTCCTGCCCAGAGCAACTCTCTCTTTTTCATTAGGGGCAGAGACTGCTCTTTCCACATAACTTTTTACCTCTAAGTATTCTTTTGGAGGCCTTTCCCCCTGTTTTCCACCAGTAGCTACCCACATATCCCATAGATGAGCCATCCAACCTGACATACCAAATGGCCAGAGTATTCCAGCGTATGGCTTTAGGTAAATTGGGAAAGTCAGTGGATCATCTGTCTTCCATATACCTATTTGATGGAGCCCGGCAGATATCCTTTGACCACTGAGTTCAAAAGAAAGTAGATCTATATTGGTTTTAATACCTATATCTTCCCAATATTTCTTTACCATCTCGCACACATCTTTGTGGATAGGCCAGTCAAGTCTTCCGATAATAGTAAGTGTTAGTTGCTTCCCGTCTGGACGCAATCTAAAGCCATCTTTATCCTTCTTACCAAGCCCTATAGAATCTAGAAGCTCACTAGCTTTTTTAGGGTCATACTGAGAATAAGCATTTGTAATATTTTCATTATATAGTGCATCTCCTTTAGGCGGAGAAAGCTGAGTAGCAACTGCTAGTCCTAAAGTTACCACTTTATTAATAGCTTCTCTGTCTATAGCCATAGAAAGAGCTTTCTTAAATGTTGGATTTCTCAGTAAGGCACCTATAACTGGATCTTCTTTATAGTTATGGTTGGGATAGAGTACAGCCTCAGCGGTAGCAGATGGCCAGAGAAGAACCCTATAACCTCCCTTACTTTCATTCTCTTTTAAAATTGGGTAACTGGTTAGAGGTAGATGGAATGTCTGCATAGATAATTCTCCGTTCATCGCTTTCATCTGTACCACTTCCTCATTTGATACTATATCTATCACTACTCTATCGATATAGGGTAACTGATTTCCTTCAGTGTCTACTTTCCAGAAATATGGATTACGTTCTGCCACCACTCTAGATGGACTAACCGATACAATTCTAAAAGCCCTTAGCCCTGGGCATTCTGGATTTTCCACATAAGCCTTATTACCAAATAGAGTCCACCAGTTATCTACTCCAGCCTCTTTTACCTTTTTCTGAATTTCTTCCATAGGGGTATATTTAGGATGGAACTGTTTCATATAGTGTTTTGGAGCAAATCTGAAGAAATTACCATGTAAGGCGTAAATAAAAAGTGCATTCTTCTGTGGTAGATGAAATTTTATCGTATACTTATCCACGACTTCAACCTTCACCCTTTCTCCCCCCATTGTTAGCCAACTTGGATATGTAGGGGTAAGTTCTTTGTTCCCATAGACATCTTCAATCCAGAACATTATATCCTCTGTAGTAAAAGGATGCCCATCTGACCACCTTAAACCTTCCCTGATATGTAGGGTATAGACTTTAGCGTCCTTAGAGATTTCCCATCTGTCAGCCCAGTTAGGCAAAAGTTTACTCCCCGTTTCGTTAAACTTTACAAATCCCATATCTCCTATACGCCCATCTATCATTGAATTTAACGCATAGTGCTTTCCAGTTACTGCCATATACCATGTTCCGCCATACTGTCCTATCTCTTCTAGAGGTTCTACCACTATGGGATTTTTAGGTAATCTTTCTGTCACCGGAGGAAGTTTTCCCTGCTTTACTAGCTCTGCCAACATTGGAGCTTCATTATACCTTGTTATCTTCTTCTTGGTGATCTTTTCATACTCTGCAGGGCTATTGTATATTTTTATCTCTTGAGGCTTTTCCTGGGCTATAGAGATCTTAATCAACCCAAGGAATAAAATCGTTATTAGAGCTACACTGGTTAACACCTTAAATCTTATTGACATTTATATCACCCTCCCACTATTATTTTTTATGTATAATGCAGATACACAGTAGCATTGCACTGCGTATCTGCTTTAAAACGTATCCAGTGAGCACTGAATCCTTCAGGGAATTCATAATGGAAATACTTATCTTTGGGTACAGAGAATATCTCATAAGTCTTCCATGTTCCATCCCCGAGGAAATCTACCTCTGCCATAAATTCTACTGTTTTATCAGAATTATGGCATATGTGTACCACTTTTTTATCAAAACCGGTCATTAAAAATGGCACAGACGGAATATCAGGGGTTACTGGATCATCCCACCATAATCCTCCCCAACCTTTAGGCTTTCCCCAACTCCAGAGATCATCCGTCTTACCAAACCATAGACCACTCTGGGGTTGACCAGCAAATAAGGTGGCATCACGGATAGGGGTAACCTGATTTCCTGCTAGTACCAATAATCCTTGCCAGGAACAGAAATCGGGAATGATTCTTAGATGAGTGCAGATAGGTCTAATACCCCAGCATCTCTCATTATATACTATTATAGGCAGTTCGTAGAATATCCCGTGGCAATCCATAAGATACCTTTCGGTTTCCACTTCACGTATACGCCACCATTCGGTAAGCCAGGAATGATCCAACGCATGGGACCCTTGAGGTAATCGATACTTTATCCACTTATTATTGATAAAAACTTCTAAAATGGCAGATACCTTATCCCAACCTATAGCAAATACAGGTTCTCCCAGATTTTTACGCCCTACGATCTCCATAAATGGATCCTTTTCTATAATTTTCCATTCATCACCATCCCATTCTGCCAGTCTTCCTGATGCCCGCTTTCTTAGAAATTCCGTCTCTTCATAGGTATTATTGGCAACAATAACTCGACTATGGGCTGTATAACCTCCTTTATAATGAGGGTAGCTACCTTTGGGTAAGTCCAGCTCTTTATTCAAGTCAAAAAGGACTTTAGAGGCAAATGTGTTTAGATCAACCTCTAAGAGTAACCCTTCCATAGTTAAAAAGTAGACCTTATTTTCAGGATCTTCCAGATGTTCCATAGTTGCTGTAAGTCTATGCTCCTGAATAGATCTTATCGTCCTCACCTTGCCCTTACTATCAATTACATAAGGTCCTATAATAAGCTGACAGGATGGGCTGTGAATCATACGATTGGCATATGTACCTACTACACTTTCCGGATGCTTTTCTAGAGTAAAATTCTCATCGATACTGAAAAGTCCTGTTCCTACCCCGGATCCTGGACCTGATGAGACATAAGAAACAAACCATAATCTATCAGCCCATGGCATTAATGCTCCAATTCCGCTTTCAGTTCTTACAGGCAAATGTCCAGCTCTTACAGATAGATTTGGAATTACTCCACTTATATGGAATAAGCTCTGGGAAATAGGCACAAAACACCTCCTCCTTAATTTTTATCTTGGTCTCTTTTAATTTTTATAATAAATAGAAGGAGGAAAACTTCAATAGCACCTCTTGAGATGATTTTAGCATTATATGATAGGGACGTGATGGAGCAAGTATTCTCTAGGGGTCATACCAGTAACTTTCTTAAACGCACGGACAAAGGAAGGAAAGTCCGCATAACCTACTTCATAAGCTATCTCACACATACTTTTATCAGAATTTTTGATTAGGTATTGAGCTAACTCTATCCTTACTAATCTAACAGCCTCCATAAAAGATATACCTAGTTCTTTCTTAAATACCTTACTGAAATATGTTGGGCTATAGCCAACTGCTGAAGCTACTTCCTCAAGACTGATTCCTTTAATACCTCTCTGTTTTATTATACTTACCGCCCTCTGAATGGGTTCAGAGAGTCCTGCCAGGTGGTCCAACCTGGAGACATAATGAATCTTATTATCCTTATTTTTTAACTCAAAGAATTCTACTTCTCTGGATATAAATGTTGCCAGTACTTTTCCTATCTCTGCCCAATACAGAAGTTCTTTGTAAGACTTTACAGGAATTTCTCTTATTTCTCTTTTGATATCATTTAAATCTATATTTTCATCCTTACCAAATAGAGCTTCGTATAGAGAAAATTGAGGAACTTCCTCTAGAAAGACCTGTCCAATAAAGATTCCCCCTATGAGTTTATTACCAAGCCTGATAGGAATTGCTATATCTACAAGCCCACTATGACACTTCTCTATACAAAACCCTTCCTCCTGATTCATAGCTCTATATAAACGGTTATGTTCTATCTTAATACAGCTCTTGTGCCTTTCATCGCCCAGTTTAGTAAGAATACATAAAGCTGAATTGTGAGATTTGTAATACCAGTGAAGAGATAAATCTTCTATCTGATAAGTAAAATAGCTCATATCGTAGATACAAACCCCCATACCGCTAAGCTTTAATATCGATCTCACTGTTTTTTCAAGTAAACTGAGATTTTCCATATAGATTCATTATAACTTATCCTTATCCCTAGAAGTGAGTGGACTCAAGAAAGAATATACAAAATTTTTACGAATGATTCGATTGCTCTTAATCAGATGTTTTTTGCTTTAGCTTTTATAGCAGAAAGGACATTATTGCCCCTGAAATGACCGGTACACTTACATTATCGTCTACCGGAAATGGGAAGACCTCAACAACAGATGCTATGATAGCCCCTGTTATTCCTACCCATAATGGAAGCATATTCAATAGCCATAAAAAGTAAGCAGAACCAACAGATATGGATAGGAAACCTACAAAGCCTTCCAGAGTTTTTCCTGCCTCTGTATTGAATATGACCGTCTTACCATAGTTTATTCCCACTATTTTTGCCATCATATCACCAAATACTAAGAAGCTAAGACTTGCTATCGCTATACTCTCTTTGAATAGTATAAATGTGAGGAGGACCCCCAATAAGAAAGTAGTTATAGAGGAGATTCTTTTCCTCTCTTTCTCTTTATATACTCTGAAGCCTTTAGTTATCTCTCTATTTAACAGATCTCCAGCCTTTCTATGTAGAAGTCTTAAGACATCTGTGATAAATGAGGCAGAGAGAACTGCCCCTATTAGAGTTATCAGTGCCTTTCTCCCTATAGCCATCCCCAGAAAGAGAAAAGACATACCTGCAGGTCGTATAAAGACCCTCCATAATGGGAGACTCTCACTCCTGATGGTAAATATCTTCAGCCTCCTCATATTCATAACGCTTACCACAAAGATGAATAATATGAGCCCAAGAAGAAATATTAATTCGCTGGAAAGTCTCGCCAGAAAGATCAAGATCAGTGTAATTATTGGAAGAATGGTTACCGCCAGAAAGTTTTCGTCCCATGTTGAACAGTAGATACAGATGGTAAAGAAAGCGAGGTAGATCAGAGAGCCCATAAGGTCCGAGTATTCTATATCTCTTATAGCTACCTTTAGAAGAGTAAATATAAGCATTCCAGTAGCAGTTGCTACTCCTCTTCCCCCTCTAAAACCTAGATAAAATGGAGCTATATGACCAAATATAGCTGATATACCGGAGAGATAGACGATGAATTCCGAGGAATGGAAGAATCTATTGGCTATGAACATCGCCAGAAGACCCTTTGCAGTATCGTAAAGGCCTGTCAGGATAGCAATGTTAAAGCCCAGTGTCCTTTTGACATTTGTAGTACCAGGATTTCCATCTCCCAGGGTCCTTATATCTATGCCCTTCGTCCATTTGGGGATAAAATATCCGGGGAGTACAGAACCCAGCAAATAACCTATGATGATGGGAAGGATTTTATCCATCTCTTGCAACTTTTTCTATGAAGATTTCTACCAGCCTCGGTTCAAACTGACTCCCACTGCACCTTTTTAACTCTTCGATGGCATCCTCCAGAGATTTAGCCTCTCTATATGGCCTATCACTTCTCATAGAGACAAAGGCGTCAACAATAGCTATAATCCTAGAGAGAAATGGAATATCTTTGCCCTTCAGCCCCTGAGGATAACCAGAACCATCCCAACGTTCGTGATGACATAGTATGTATTCTGCTATACCTGCCAGTTCTGGTACCGACTGAACTATCCTGTATCCAGCGGTAGGATGCTTCTTTATAGCCTCCCATTCTTCACTAGAAAGGTCTCTTTTATTGAATATCTCTTTCGGTACCGTTATCATTCCTATGTCATGGAGTCTGGCAACAAGTTCGAGGGTTTCCAGGTCTTTTCCAGATAGACCAAGGACCTTTCCAAACTTATAAGCTATATCCTGCATCTCTTTTATATGTTCCTCTGATTCGTAAGTTATTTCTTTTAGTGTATTTATAAGAAATTGTACTATGGATTGTTTTATCTCTTTACTTTCTAAGAGTTTTCTCCTGTACATATTGTCTTCTGCCTCTTTAATTACATCCTCTATATCCTTCTCAGGGCTATCCTTTATTGCGTACCCAATAGAGATGGAAAGAGGTAGAAGAGAAAAGTTGGAGAGTTTGAAGTTATTATATATCCTTTCTACTATATTTTTGATAGCCTCTTCAGTTACATTTGGGAAGAGTATAACAAATTCGTCCCCTCCCCATCTGGCTATTATATCTTCTTTTCTGCAGGAGATCTTCAATAACCTTCCTGCCTCTACCAGAAGTCTGTCCCCCTCTTTGTGTCCAAATACATCATTTACAAGCTTGAGTCCGTTTACATCTCCCATCAGTATCCCAAGAGGCAATGACCTTGGGGTATCTAGTCTCCTGAGCTCCTCCTGAAAGAATGTCCTGTTGTATAAGCCAGTAAGTATATCGTGAAAACTTAAGTATCTTAACCTCTCTTCTAACTCCTTTCTCTCTGTTATATCCCTTACATGCTCTACAGCTCCGATTACACTCCCATTATGATTATGAAGCGGATAAACGTACAACTCTAACCAACCACTATTCCCATTGGGCCCAATATATGGGACTATTGCACTATTTAGTGTGTCTTCCTCCATAGCAGGCAGTGTGGGACAGAAACTACAGACGGTATCTCTCTGATGGTATGCAAAGTAACACTTCTTCCTCTCTAGAGGAACCATATGTGGATAGAGCTGATTCATCTTGTCATTTACCCTTATTATATTTAACTCTCTATCTACTATGCTCAACCCATCCTGAATGGCATTAAATATGGATGATAAGAACTCTTCGTCTCTCTTTAAAGTCAGTTCGATCCTCTTTTTCTCCGTTATATCCTGGATAAACCCTTGAAGGATGAGTCTATCTCTATCATTTACTATAGTGGCAATATCATAGACCCAACCAATGTCTCCACTTCTCTTTATAATCCTGTACTCGTTTTTGGCTGTATAGTTGGGTATACCTAGCATTTTATTTCTCTCTTCTTCCACCTTACTCAGATCTTCAGGATATAGTAGTTCTCTCCAACTGACCTTTCCATTGCAAAAGTCTTCCTTTGAATAACCAGTTATCTCCTCTACTTTACCACGCAAAAATAAAATCTTAGAAGCTTTGATATCTATCTCGTAGAAAAAACCCTGCAGATCTTCTATGAGCTGATGAAATCTTTTATAACTATCACTAGGCAACTGATCCTCTCCTTCCACCTAAAAATTCTCTTATGCCTATTTTACAAAAAAGATAAAACTTTTTCAAGTAATAATCTGTATTATATTGAATCAAAAAGACTCTTCTATTATAATGATTGCTATAATAAGAATTCTATAGAGATTCATTGGGGGGATATTGATGGATTTAAGGTTAAAGGACAGGGTAGCTATAGTAACTGGTGGATCATCAGGGATAGGGGCGGCTACTTCGAGATTATTTGTCCAAGAAGGAGCAAAGGTGGCTATCTTTGCTCGAGATAGAGAAAGGGGAGAGAGGATAGCAGGGGAAATTTCAGACTTGGGAGGTGAATGTGTCTTCTTAAGAGTGGATGTTTCTTTAGAGGATCAGGTAAGAGAAGGTTTCAAAGTAGCAGTAGAAAAATTTGGCAGAGTAGATATCCTAGTGAACAACGCTGGTATATATGAGAAAGGAGATATCTTTTCTTTTACAGAGAAAGATTTTCAGGAATTGGTCGATGTAAATATTAAAGGTGTCTTGCTCTGCACTAAGTATGCGGTTGAAGATATGAGGAAACGATCTTCAGGTGTTATCGTTAATGTGTCTTCTGAAGCTGGAATAGTAGGAATACAGAACCAGGTAATATACAATTTGACAAAATCAGCTGTGATAGCTATTACAAAAAGTTGTGCATTAGATTTAGCTCCTTACGGAATAAGGGTGAATTGTGTATGTCCTGGCACTACTCATACACCTTTAGTAGATAAGGCTAGAGAGAAGTATAAAGACGCCAAACCTCCAATAAAGATCTTAAGCAGAGTCAGAGCTTTAGATCGATGGGGAATGCCAGAAGAGATAGCGTCTGCGATAGTATTCCTTTCTTCTGATATTGTTTCTTATGCAACGGGAACAATATTGAGTGTAGATGGAGGATATACCATATGAGGAGAGTAAGATTTGTCCTTGTAGGTGCTGGAAGGGCAGGAATGGTACATGCAGAAAATATGGTCTCTTATATACCCGAAGTAGAGTTGTGCGCAATAGTTGATGTAGATGAGAAAAGGGCGGAAGATGTTAGCAGAAATCTGGGAATTAAAAGCTTTTATTCAGATTTTAATCTAGCCTTAGAAAGGGAAGATTTTGATGCGGTATGCATAGCATCATTAACATTTTCTCATAGAGAGATTATAGAGAAGGCCTGTAGATATAAGAAGCATATATTCTGTGAGAAACCTCTGGCGCAAGATCTAGAATCTGCTCAAAAGATAAAAGAGGCGGTAGAAAATGCTGGGATAAAGTTTCAGATTGGATTTATGCGTAGATATGATAATGCTATGAGAGAGGCATTTAAAGTCATTCGAGAGGGAGGGATTGGTGAACTGGTTTTAATAAAGTCTACAGGAAGAGGGCCTGGACTTCCACCACCTTGGATACTAGATATTGAGAAGAGTGGTGGGATGTTGGCAGAGGTTTCCTCTCATGATATAGATACGTTACTTTGGTTTACTCAGAAGAGACCTGAAAGAATCTATATGGAAGCTGGTAATTTTAAGTTAAAGGAGATGGTGAATGAGTCATCTAGTTTTTATGACCACTACGTGGTTATCATATCCTTCGAGAATGGCCCTATAGGGATCGTAGATGGAGGATGTCCTGTAGGATATGGATATGATGCTCGTTTAGAAATCCTAGGAACTAAGGGTATGATAAGGATAGGGGACCCGATGGATGTAACCGCACCGTTAATATATACCTGCGATAAGAAGTTTATAGGCAGTACCTACTCTAGTTGGAGATATAGATTTAAAGAGGGATATATAGAAGAGATGAGAGCCTTTGTTAGTGCTATATTAGACGATAAAGAGCCATATCCATCTCTTAGTGATGGTTTTAAGGTTGTTCAGGTGGTAGAACTTGCCCATAAGTCATTAAAAATAAAACAGCCAGTGTATTTTAATTGGGAGTGGTAGTTTTGAATTATCTGATTGGATGTGATTTGGGAACGACTGCTACTAAAGTAGGACTTTTTGATGAGGAAGGAAATCTTATAAGTTTTAGTCGAATAAAGTCAGATCTAATATATGGAGATGATGGTTCGGTTACCCAAGGCCCTTATCAGATGCTTAAGTCAGTAGTAGGAGGGATAAGAGAAGTTGTAGAAAAAGGGAAGGTAAACACAAAGGATATTGCTGTGATCTGTATTGATGGGCAAATGGCTGGGATTTTAGGAGTAGACAAGAATGGAGAGCCAGTAACCCCTTATGATTCTTGGCTTGATGTAAGATGTTCTCCGTATGTAGAAATAATGACGGAAAGGGCTGGAGATCTGATTTTAGAGAGATCCGGGATGGTCCCCAGTATTAATCATGGACCAAAGATACTATGGTGGCGAGAAAACCATCCAGAAATATATAAGAAGATATTCAAGTTTACTGTTCCATCTTGCTGGATCACTCAAAAATTAACTGGTCTTTCAGGTGAAGATACATTTTTAGATTATACATATCTACACTTTTCATGTTTTGCTAATCTAGAAGAAAAAAGTTGGGATAGAGAGATATTAGATGTTTTTGAGTTGGATGAGAATAAGCTCCCGAATATAGTGTCACCTTGGAATATAGTTGGTAAGCTTAAGAAGGAATGGGCAGAGATGATGCTACTAGTAGAGGGAATACCTCTCTCAGCTGGATGCGGGGATCAGGCGGCAAATATATTAGGTGCAGGTATAGTAGAAAGGGGTATGGTATTTGATGTGGCTGGTACCGCTTCCTGTTTTAGTGTTCTGGTTGACAAATTTGTTCCGGATATTAAACATAAAACTCTGCTTTTGCCAAGGTCGGTTATAGATGGATATTACTATCCTATGGCGTATATAAATGGAGGAGGATTAAATCTAGAATGGGCCAGAGAAGAGTTTTTCAAAGACATAACTTTAGACCAATTTGTTGCTATTAATCAGGCTTTAGAAAAAGTGACTAATACTAATATCGTCTTCATACCTCATCTAAAGGGAAGAGGTTGCCCAAATCAGCCTTATCTAAGAGGTGTCTTTGCTGGATTTAGCTGGGAACACAAGAGAGAACATCTTTTTAGGGCTATACTAGAGGGTATTGCATTTGAATACCTTTACTATCTCAACATCATAAAGGAGCTTTTCCCAGATATGTCTTTCTCTGAGGTTAGAGTTATTGGTGGTGGGGCAAAGAGCAAGATTTGGAATACTATTAAAGCTAGTGTATTAAATATACCTTATGTAGAGTTAGATAGAGAGGAGTGCGCTATTTGGGGATCAGCTATTTTAGGTGGGTATAGTATTGGATTATTCGATAATCTTATTGAGAAGGCTAAGAATTCGGTAAAGATAATAAAGAGATGCTATCCTGATGAGAACTTACATCTTCTTTATCAAAGATTATTCCCCTTATATAAGGATACTTTAGAAGTAATGGCAGAGGTCTTTTTAAAACACAAGGACCTACTCGAGCATTAAAGATGAAAAGATTAAAGGATTCATATTCTACTGAATTTAGAAATAAAGAAGATTTAATAGTATTCAGGAGGTGATTGGATTGGCACATAGAATTATATCTGTAGAGAATCTTCTATTTAATCCCTTTAATCTTATAGGGAAGGATTGGATGCTTATCTCAAGCGGAAGTAAAGATTCTTTTAATATGATGACCGCAGGCTGGGGCAGTCTGGGAATACTCTGGGGCAAAAAGGTCATCTTCTGCTTCATAAGGCCTACTAGATATACATACAAGTTTGTTAATGAAAACGATCTATTTACCGTCTCTTTCTTCTCTAGTGAATATAAAGAGGCGCTCAATATATGTGGGAGATATTCCGGCAGGGATGTTGATAAGGTTAAGCTCAGTGGACTAACCCCGGTAGAGGATGATGAGTACAAGACTGTATATTATGATCAGGCAAGATTGGTATTTATCTGTAAGAAGATATACTATCAGGATATAAATCCGGATAACTTTTTAGATGAGAGTATACATAATAACTATCCGATGAAAGATTATCACAGGATGTTTGTGGGAGAGATTGTAAAGGCGCTGGAGAAGAGATGAGGATACTGGGGATCTTTGGAACACCGGAAGTTATATGGGATAGAGATGAGAGTTTGAAGGATTATAACATAAACTCTGTATTTATAAGTCACAGGTCTCTCAGTGATAGTGTGATAGAAAAAGTCCATAGTGAGGATGCAAAGGTATTTGCAGAGATAGGGATATTCGTTGGGAAAGATACTGTGGAGAGACACCCTGATCTTGCACCGATAGGTATTGATGGAAAACCTCTGAGTCCTATTGATTGGTATATGGGTATAAATCCTGCTATAGACTGGTACAGAAAGGAGTTGTTGAGTGGGATAGAGTATATTTTAGGAAGATACGATATAGATGGTCTCTGGCTTGACTTTATAAGATACCCCTGCCACTGGGAAGTTCCTGATCCAAAACTTGAACAGTCTTCTTTTGACGAAACTTCACTGAGGAAATTTGAAGAGTATATAGGAAGAGAAGTTCCGGGAATTACCTCCAGAGATAAAGCCAGATGGATCCTTGATAACAGGCTGGACGATTGGACGAAATGGAAGTGCTTTCAGATCACGTCATTCTGTAAAGAGGTAAAAGAGATATCAGTATCATTGAAGCCAGAGGTTAGGCTGGGTATATTCTCTGTCCCCTGGAGAGAAGATCAATTTGATGGAGGTATTCTTAAGATTATAGCTCAAGATTTCGAGGCTCTAGCTCAATATATAGACGTATTCTCACCGATGGTCTACCATCTTATGTGTGGATTTCCTCTTATCTGGATAAGGGAGTACTCTCTCTACTTAAAAGATAAGACTAAACGGGCTGTGGTACCAATAGTCCAGGCGGTAGATGAACCTTCAAAGATATATAATCTCGAGGATATCCTTAAGACCGCACTTGATGAAAGACTAGATGGGGTTATAGTATTTCATACTCAGGCAGTATTTGAGGACAAGACGAAGATAGAAGCACTGAAGAGGGTATTTCACGAGTACATATAAAAATGGGGGCTATACTTAAGTATAGCCCCCTGTAAAAGTTTATAAAATTTATAAGCTCTTTATCTTGCAGTGATAGTAATTTTAGATTCTTTGCATCCTTCAGCTTTAAAGGTTATTTCTATCTCTCCTTTTTCTAGAGTGGAACGAATAACTGCAAGAGCCCTTCCTCTATATGTCACTGTGCTCTTATTCCCATAGAATTTTCCACTGCCTTTTGGATCGGCGTTTCCAAAGCCCTGTAAAATAGCTGGTCCTTTGATATCGATGTAGATCTCTTTATCATAAAGATAATTTCTATTTCCATCTTTATCCTCGAGCATCAACTCAATAAATACCAGATCATCTCCATCTGCGTTTATCTCCTTCTTATCAGGCTCGGCATATATAATCTCCGGAGGTCCAGCTGTCCTGATAATGTATCTTCCATCCTCTTTTCCTCCCGTATATGAGATAGCAAGAATTTCTCCAGGTTCATAGACGGTATCAAAGATCGCCTTGAATCTATTCTCTTCTCCAGCAGGTTTACTACCGATTAACTTACCGTTTATATACAACTCTACCATCTCAGAGGATGAATAAACCTCAACTCTTACTGGTTTACCAATAAATTCTTCTCGCCATGTCCAGCTGTCAATTACATCCGGCCAGCTCCAACGCGTTCCTACACGTTTCTTACCATAATAAGCTGGATTTTCAACCCCAATATAAGGTTCCTTCCTTAAGCCCCATACAATCTCTCGATAATAAGATTGAGGCCTTCTGAAACCACATATATCTATATCTCCACAGTTGGCTAAAAGCCAGGGATAAGTTCTAAATATACCCATAATGGATTCTACACTATCATCATACTCTATTCCACCTACCCCAGCTTCCCCAAGGTAGTCCCATCCTGTCCATGTAAAGTCTCCTATCAGATAGCTATTTCTCTTGACCAGTCTCCAGTTTCTATCGATACTTGGTGGATCGGTCTCTGTCCCGCAGATAATTCTATTTGGATATTTTTCTCCATCCATCTCATATCTACTCTCCATATAGTTATATCCGGCGATATCAACTACCCCAAAGACTTCTTCTGTCATTTCTCCTATCATCGGATGTGTCATTAGTTCTTCTAGCTTTTGTATAGGGTTAGAAGACTGATTATTGCCACCATCTTGTGGTTTAACAGACTTCAGAAATTCTTCTATATGTAAAACTGCTGATATCATCCCATTAACTGCGATGGTGATATATCTGGTTTTGTCCAATGAACGTATATACTCTGTGATTTTTCTTGCCCATATTACCCCGTGGGTATTCCCAATATCAGGTATCTCGTTTCCAATTGAGTATATAATTACGCTAGGATGATTATAGTCCTTATCTATCATCTTTTTTATATCTTCTTGCCACCATTCACTGAAATGGTTGCCATAATCATAGTCCGTCTTTGAAACGTTCCAGGCATCAAATGCTTCGTCCATTACTAACATTCCAAGTCTATCACAGGCATTCAATAACCCCTTTGATGCAGGATTGTGAGCCATTCTGATGGCATTAAACCCAGCCTCTTTTAGTATCTTTACCCTGCGCTCTTCAGCCCTGGCGAAGGAACATGCCCCAAGTACTCCATTATCATGATGGATACAGGCACCTCTCAGTTTGATCGCCTCTCCGTTGAGCATTAAACCATCTCTTCTATTAAGCTGCAATTTTCTTATACCAAAATGGTTCATATCTTCGTCTATTACTTGTCCGTCTAGGATTAACTTTGAGTAGCAGTAGTACAAATTAGGCTTATCTAATGACCATAATTTAGGGTCTCTTATATATAACCTCTGTCTTACAACTGCCGCCTCATCCCTATATACAGTTACCCTAGCTGAATCTGAGGTGACAAAATTGCCCTCCTCATCTTTTATCTCTGTTTGAACGATAACCTGTTTTGTTCCGGTCCCTTCATTTTCTACTATAGTCATTACTTCAATAATAGCTTCATCTTTATCTGCATCGAGTGTAGTTATCTTCACGCCATCTACTCCAATATGTAGCAAATTCCCAACCATCAATTTTACATACCTGTAAATACCACTACCGGAATACCATCTCGAATTTGGTTCTGCGCTGTTTTTAACGACTACCATTATCTCGTTTTCACTGTTATACTTTAAGAATCTATCTAGCTTAATGTAGAAGTTACTGTACCCATATGGACATTTCCCTGCAAGTGCTCTATTCACATAGACTAGAGCATTCATATATACGCCTTCAAATTCCACGATCATTGTTTTATTCTTATAATCTTCTGGAACAAAAAACTTCTTTGTATAGGTATAGACCCCTCCTGGGAAGTATCCTGTATGATGCTCATTTCTCGAGCTTTTATCCCTTGATTCCAATATCATCGCATCGTGCGGTAGATCTACTTTTACTGGTTCCTCTTTTTCCTTTGGCATAAATCTTAAAATCTTACTTCCTTTTGAGAAAAGCCAATCCCTATTAAAATCCTTTCTTAACATTTTCCCCTCCTCCTGATTGTTTACTTAAAGATCAATATTTAAAATTTTACCCACCTCCCCTTTATGAAGGTATTCAAAATTCTCTTAGGAAGGAGTCTAAGATTTATATTGCGTAATCTATAATTTCCTGTTTTTATCTAGCATATGGATCTGCTGCATCACGCAAGCCATCGCCTAAGAAGTTAAACATCAAGACTGCCAAAACTACAAATATACAAGGTATAAGCATCCAGGGATGAAGACCTATAGTCCTTACATCTTGGGCATCCTGCAAGAGAACCCCCCAACTTATAACTGGTGGACGTAATCCAACTCCAAGATAACTAAGGGCGGTTTCACCTAAAATCATATTGGGGATGGATAGTGTTAAGGAGACTATTATATAGCTAGCAAAACCGGGAAGCATATGTCTTAGTATTATCCTGGAGGTAGAAGCTCCACACAACCTCGCAGCCATCACAAAATCTTCTTCTCTCATAGAGAGGAGCTTCCCTCTAACTGTTCTAGCTAGAGTAGTCCAGCCGAATATTGAAAGTATAATAGTGGTTATAAAATAGACCTTAAGTGATGACCAGTCTTGGGGAACAGCGGCTGCAAATGCTAGCCACAAGGGAATAGTGGGCAATGAGATAAGTACATCAATAATCCTCTGGATAATATTATCGATCTCTCCACCAAAATATCCTGAGATTCCTCCTAAGATAAGTCCTAAGATAAAACTCAGTCCTACCCCAACTAAACCTACGCTCAAAGAGATCCTTGTCCCATACATTACCCTAGAGAACATATCTCTTCCAAGCTGATCTGTACCAAAGAGGAAAATATATCCGTCTTTTACACCAAAAAGATGGATATTAGTTGGAAATAAGCCAAACAACTTATATTCAAAGCCTCTTACGAAGAAATATACCTTAAATTTTTTTGTCTTATCTTCTTTATATATGTTTTCTAATGTTACCAGATCCCTCTCTATTGTGTATCCATACACAAAGGGTCTAAGACTGAATCCTGTTTCTGGATCCCAAAAGTGTATCTTCTGAGGGGGAGCATATATAAATTGACTTCTCAAATACGGATCAGTTGGGCTTACAAATTCGCAGCATATTGCTATAGAATAAAACACTGCCAGGACTACAAGAGCTACCATTGCCAGTTTATGTCTTTTAAATTTCCACCACATTAATTGCCATTGGGATGCTAGATAGATCTTCTCTTCTTTGTAAGTCTCTTCATCATTCTGTTTAGCATAAGCCTTTCTATTGAATAGATTCATCATCTCTCAACCCCTTCATATCTAATTCTTGGATCAACCCAGGCTAATATTAGGTCTGCCAGTAATGCTCCTATAATTGCTAACCCACTTAGAATAAGTATGAAACTACCAGCGAGATACTCATCTTGAGTCATTAGTGCTCTGAATAGGACAGGTCCACATGTGGGGAGATTTAAGACTATAGAGGTTATCGTTTCCCCAGAAATAATAGATGGTAGTAGCCAGCTTATAGAGCTTATCAGTGGATTTATAGCAATTCTAACAGGATATTTGAAGACTAGTTTTCTTTCCGGAAGTCCCTTAGCTCTGGCAGTTATAACATACTGTTTTCTAAGCTCATCCAGTAATGTACCTCTCATAATCCTTGCTATCCAGGCAGTTCCACCTGTTCCTATTATCAAGATTGGTAACCATATATGGGACAGAAGGTCTAAGACTTTAGCCATACTCCACGGGGCGTCGGCATAAGCAGGAGAAAATAAACCAGTTATGGCAAGACCGAATCTTGTATATACAAAATACATTATCACCAATGCCAGTAGATAACTGGGAATCGATACCCCTATAAACCCAAAGAAAGTAAATGTATAATCAAATATTGAATACTGATGAGTAGCAGAGTATATGCCGATTATAATACCTAGAACCCATGAGAAAATAAGTGTAAGTATCGAGATAGTCATAGTTAACGCAAGCCTTTCACCGATAACTTCAGTAACGGGTTTATTCCACTGGAATGACAGTCCGAAATCTCCATACCTTATAATTTTCCATAACCATAAGAAGTATCTCATATACGGAGGTTTATCCAATCCGAACATCCTTGTGAGTCTTGCAATTTCATCCTCAGCAACATGTGTACCAGCTGCTCTTAGACGCATTATATGAGTAGTGAGGTAATCTCCAGGTGGAAGCTCTATAACCAGATATGCAACCATAGAAACGATTAAGAGCACCGGAATAAGAAAGATTAAACGTCTTATTAGATATCCTACCATTCTTTCTCCTCCATTTTGAATAAGAATTCCAGGGAGACGGAAATAAATTACTCCGCCTCCCTGGAAAAATCTCTTACTCTTTTATGAAGAAGTGTTCAGGGTGATAGAGGCTTACACCCCAAGTATCCCAACCAATAACACCTTTTTCAGGGACATTCCTTAATCTGTTAGATACTACTAATGGAACAGGGACATCGGTAGCCACACCTATAACCTGCGGATCTCTTGCATTGTAGTCTAATAACATCTTGCCAAGACGTATTCTGTCTTTTTCACTCAGAGTCTCCTGCATCTTTTCATAGATTTCATATAGTTTAAGGATATTCTCTGGGGGTTTTTCACCCTGGGCACCCTGTGTTTCATACCATCTCTCCCATAAAGGAGCATGACCATGCCACTGCTGAATTGGGACAAACCATATAGGATCTATTGGGAAGAGCATATCTGTTGTTCTGTCCATATGCCAGATCCAGCAGTCTAACTCGTTTGCCTGAAGTTTT
>Ga0071330_1054658_pt1 | contig 35125 bp, 26 predicted proteins | sample GBScel77sediment_FD_63802 | JGI IMG/M metagenome (GOLD analysis project Ga0071330, IMG submission 63802) | Hot spring sediment microbial communities from Great Boiling Spring, Nevada - Cellulolytic enrichment Sediment 77C v2 (version 2) | ecosystem: Environmental > Aquatic > Thermal springs >...
AAGCCTCCCTGAGCGAACCAAATTTGTCAATGACCCTCATGCCGACTTTCTCCCGGATGCTTTTGATGACTTGCCAAGATGCGGGACTTTGCGGTCGTGCAACGACCCAGAGTGGCAATTTTTGAGCCACAGCACCTCCCAAAAGTTCAAAGTTGCCCATGTGTCCCGTCACAAAAATCATCCTGCCATGTTGCTTCCAAACAACCTCAACATCCTCCCAACCGCGAAACTTCACCCACGATAGTGCTTCCTTCGGGTTTGCGCCCATCTTTAAAAACTCCAGCGCCGTCAGTGCTACATGGTGAAAGACCTTTTGTGCCAATTCGGTCGCTTCGGATTCGTCGCATTTGAGCGCTTGCTTCAAATTGTCAATGGTGATGGCTCGCCTTTTCGGCAATGCCAACCAAAGGACTCTCGCTATCGGCTTCGCCACCAAAGGCAGACCTTCCCAGCAGGTAACCGTTGCCACGCATTGCAGGAGATTGATGAGTGACCGTTCGGCGAAAAATCTCCACGCAGTCATGGCTTCACCTCAAACTTGGTTTGGTAATTTTTCACGCAACCTTCAACGATTTCCCACAAACTTTCTTCACCCCAAAGCCAGCGCAGTTTAACTTGCAGCGAAAATAACGGCACATCGCTTGACCAAAAGTTTCGCAGTTTGACCGCATCTTTTGTCGTCGTCAGGACAGCCTCAACCTTAGCGAGTTTAGCCCTTTCGGCGATAAATTGGGCATCAGCATGCTTGTAACGGAAATGGTCGGGAAAACAAACCATTTCCACGACCTCAAATCCTGCCCGCTGTGCCGTCCACGCAAAATAACTTGGGTTTCCGATGCCCGCAACCAGCAAAACTTTTCGCCGCTTCAAATGTTCCAAAGTCTCGGTTTTGCCGTTAGGCAACTGAAGGCTAACGGGTTCGTAGCCGAATGCTGCCATCACTTTACCTTCACCAGCCAGTTTTTCCAGATTTGTGCGCAATTCGTTTTGGCGTTCATCGCTGAGGAAGTCCGCTTTGCTTATGACGATGCAGTTTGCTCGCTTCAATTGAGCCAGTGGCTCACGCAAAAAGGGGTTATTGTGGTGGGGCGGAAATGCCGCGTCCCAAAGGACTATGTCAACATCTCGGTGCAACCTCCTGTATTGAAAGCCGTCATCCAAAACGATGACCGTAGCGCCGAGTGCGACGGCTCGTTTTGCGTTCTCTGCTCGGTCGCGACCGGCGAAAACAAATGGTGCGACACTTTTGAAAGCGAAAGCCGAAAGGTGTTCCTCTGTTTCGTCACCCTTCTCGGTCAGTGGAGTCAAGATGGCAGGTTTGTGACCCGCTTTAACCAACCTTTGAGTGAGCCACATGGTCAGTGGTGTTTTCCCTGTCCCGCCCAAGGTTATGTTCCCGACGCTAATGACCGGAACTGAAACGCGAACCATCGGTAACGGGCGCAACGCGTTGCGAACACGAACGGTCAGCCAAGCAAGGTTTCTCAAAGGCACGAGGAGACTTGAACCTACGCTTGTATTTGCCCATTGACGCAATCTTCCCTCAATTTGCCCTCTCAACCCGCCAGCGAAAATGACCTGCATTGACACCAACTCCCAAAGCCGATGCGAGTTTGTCATTTCTTTCGCTGCCACTAATTTTGCGTTAACTTCTGCAAAGGTGATTTGAGCGGCATTCCATCTTCGGAAAGGGGTGAGACAAGATGCGGCTCACGAAACTTGGGTTCGTTCTCGGTTTCGCTGTCGCTTGGCTTTTGAGTTGGGGCATATCGCAGATGCGATTGCCTGCTTGGCGCGTCGTTGACTTGACACATAATCTGCACCCAGAAATCCCCGTTTGGCCAGGCAACCCGCTTTTTGAAATCAGGAACTTGGTTCGTCACGCCCAAGGCTACTATGCCAACGCTTTCTCATGCGCCGAACATACAGGAACTCATGTTGACGCCCCAATCCATTTCGTTGAAGGGCGAAGGTCAATGCATGAAGTGCCCGTCAGCCAATTTGTCGGCGAGGCATGTGTGATAGATGTCCGCAATAAAGTTGCCCGCAACCCAGATTACCTCGTCAGCGCCAGGGACATCCGTGACTTTGAAAACCGATACGGTCAAATCCCGCAAGGCGCTTTCGTCATCGCAAGGACGGGTTGGGAGGAACGATGGAATGACCCGAAACGATATGTGAACATGGACGAACAAGGTGTCATGCACTTTCCTGGATTTGGCGCTGATGCCGCCAAATTGCTCCTTGAGCGAAACATCGCAGGCGTAGGCATTGACACTTTGAGCATTGACCACGGACCGTCAAAGGACTTCATCGCTCACAAGATTCTGCTCGGCGCCAACAAAGTGGCAATTGAGAACTTAGCGAATTTGCGGGAATTGCCGCCTCGTGGTGCGACGATAATCGTCGGTGCGTTAAAAATCCGAGACGGTTCGGGTGCACCTGCAAGGGTTTTGGCGTTGGTTCGCCGCTAAGCCGAACATTCATTGCTTGGTCTTTGTCAGCAACTCCAGCAACTCCAAAATTCGCTTGTGGCGCTGCTCGTAAGGTCGCGGGTCATCAACGAACTTGTTCGCAGCCAAAATCAAGTTGCTGGCATCAAGCAACTGTTCCGCCTCAGACAAAGGTTTAGCCAACTTTTGAGCAAACTTCTTGTCAGCCTTAAGGCTTGTAACGGTTTGGCTCAGCATAGTCAGCAGGTCGTAATCTTCAACTGCGTCGCGGAAAATTTCCACTCGCACTGAAGGAATTGGGTCGCCTCTTTGGTGGTCAGGGTAAAAGAGGAAGCCGTCACCGTTGCCGCCGGGATAAGCCACTGGGTTTGCAAACAGGTCAAAGGGTTTGCCTTTGTCGTCCGTCCAATAGTTGACGCACCAGTAAAGGAAACCTTCGCAGCCGTATCGCCACAACCACCAACCAATCGCCCGATGGGAAACGCCTGTCCAATCAATTCGCCAGATGTCAGGGTAAGTTTTGCCGACAGTGCTGATGCAGACATACATCCAGACTTGGTCGCCCAGTTTCTTGCGCTCCCGCAAAAAGGGTTCATCAAAGCAATCAATGTGCGGCACCCAAATGTTGATGGAGCCAGCAAGGGTTCTGTAGGCAGCGCCTTCGGGCGTAGGGGCGTGTGACCGAAAAGGACCAGTAGCACCGTAACCAGCCGTCAGCAAAATGTTCAAGTTGGGTGCATGTTGGTGCACAAACCGACACAACGCTTCAATGTTGGCGAATTCAGCCGTTGACGGTTCGTCAAAGACATAGAAGTAGAACCTTTCGCTCCAACCCTTTCGCTTCAAATGTTCGCCCAGAAGTTTCAACTTGGCTGCGACATCTTCTCGCTCGTTTTCCGGCGGTGGTTTGGTTCCCCAACGCAAGATGCCGCCGATGGAAAAAGCGGTCGCACCTTTGGACATCCATGCTTCAACCTCTCGGTCAAATTCGTCCCACTTGGCAACCCATGTCCCATCAGGTTGCTTGACGAAAACTTTGTCCCAAGGCAAAGGTGGAGGCGGTGTGAACCTGTAGCGCAAGCAAAGTTCGTAAAACCTTCTGCTTCGTTCGGGAGTCCAAGCATCACCGTAAACTTGCCGAGCCTTGTAGTCCCATATCAGCACGCAGGTTTTTAGGTGGCTTTGGACGGGAAGCGTCATATCGTAAACGCGCAAGCGGATGGGAACGGTCAGTTTGGATGCGTTTTTGGGTTCAACGACAATTGCGCCTTCGTAAATTCCTGCTAAAGCATCGCGTGGAACCCAAACGGTCAACCAAACCGATTGACATCTGTTTCGTGGAACATCAAAAGTTCGGATGGGCAAAAGTGGGTCGGGATAACTTCCTGCGACGCCAAAACCGCCGGGTGTCGGTTTCTGCACTGGCACATAACCGACAAGCCTGACCTCAGGCAAAATCACCGAGCCCTTAGGTCCGACCAAAGGCGTGACGCTAACTTTGACGCCTTCAAGGTCTGTTTCCAAGGCGGCAACGATAATTTGCAGGCTTTCGGCTTCGCCTTTTGCCGCAAACAAACTCACAACACTTTTTCCGTCCAAAGGTTCGCTCTCTGGAATTTGTTCGGGTCTCAACTTGAGCATCGGCGAAACGGCGAAGACGGCATATGGTCGCCTTGAACGCTCAGCAAGTTTTGCCCTTGCAACGATTGCGGATAGGGTTGGCATTTGTTTGTCCAGAGTGCGAACTTGTCTCCACACACCTGACAAATTTCGCTCGCTTAGTCTGTGCTGCCAGTCTGTCAAGAGTTTGGCGACTTCCTTGCCCGTTTCGGTTTTCTGAACGGTTGGCAGTTGGGTTAGCAATTGGCGAATGGTTTTCAACAACCTGTTCGCTTCGCTTTGAACGATTTTGCCGGAAAGTTTTCGCACCGAAGGCAAAGCGTTGATGTCTTCAAAGGTCACCGTCCCAAAGTTCTCAGGTTCATGGAAACTTGCCTTGCAAGGTTGCCAAGTTGAAAGTTCTGGTGGCTCAACGGAGTAGCGCTGTCGGGCGAAGTTCACTTTCCAAATTTCGCTGAAAATCGGCACCCTGTTGAGCCGCTCCAACGGAATTGCGATTTCGGCAACCCATCGGTTACTCTCAACCCGAGCCGCAACCTTTGCATTGCTGTCCCAACCTACATCGTCCTTCCCATCACACCAAAACTCATCCCTGACGATGCCCAAACTGTTGACGACGATGTGGTAGTAACTGCTTGGTTCATTCGGGTCTGGTGCGAGAAAAACCTCAACGCAATCGTCTCGCCAAACCTCTCCATCTCGTTGTCGGACAGTTCGCTTCATTGCTTTCGGGTTCGGCTCATCGCAAACGAAGAGCACGAACAGGTGGTCATCGTTGAAGGTCATTTTGACGGTCGTCCCAACTTGCGTTTCTCCACCGCCCAAACGGTGGGACAACTCAAAAGCCATCGCCTTTGACCACAGTGGGTCATCAGGGACACCGTCCAAAACGGGGGCTTGTGGAGAGCGAACCACAGTTTGTTGAGCGCTTGAAAAGCCAGTCAATAGGGAAATGACCAAACCGAGTGCAAACACATTGCATCACCCCACTTTTGCGCGAAGCGAAACTTGAAACCGGGCGAGGTCACGGGTAGGTTAGGCTTTGATCCTTTGTAGCGCTTCCTTGACCCGTTCCACCAGCCTCTGGACGATACGCTCAGCGAGCCATCGCCCATACTGAGTGGTTGCTTTTTCCCTTGGGTCATCGCCGCCGATTCCGTCCTCATCAACTGTCAACGCTCTCCCTGTCGGCAACCTGCTCAGGTCAACGGTTTCGGGATAGTAGTGCATCATGAGTGCTGTCTCATATGCCCCCGCATGGTCACCGCGAACTCCGTCGTCAACTGCGACCAAGTATTCCGGGAACGCGAGGACAACAACATCGGGATGACTCTTGCTGAACTCCTCGCAAACCTGCGTCACAGCATCAACATGAGCCTTGCCGTAATGCCCCATGAGGACGACCAAAACCTTGAAGCCTTCATCGGTCAACTGCTCAAGATACTCGTGCAGCAGCCTTTGGATTGTTTCCGCACTGATTTCAATAGTATGCTTGAAGCCTCGGTAGGGTTTCATTGTTTGAAAGCCTGCGTAAACTGGTGGCAGGACGACACCGCCCGTCTGTTTTGCGGCGTCAAGGCAAATTGCGTGGGCTTTGAGGGCGTCCAAGCCGATGCAATTGTGAAGCCCATGCCATTCCAATGCGCCCCAAGGGATGTAGGCGACAGGCGAAGTTTTCAACACGGCGTCAATTTCCTCAGGTCGCATGAACTCATACCTCGGCGCTCGTTCCATCTTTAAGCCCCCTTCCATTAAGGCAAAGCCCTCATTACTCGCTTCCGGTGGCATCCGACACCTATGGGCACTGTCTTTCGGGCGAGTTTCACTGCTGGGGCATCAACTTCACTCGTTGCAAGTTCATCACTGCCATTCCAGGTTTTTTCACCGGTCGGACCGCGAGGGTGTATCGTCCTGGCTGGAGTGTGACGGTGCCGAGAGGCTTGGTCACGAAGTTCGTCCACGAGCCTGTTTCTTCAACTGTGCCAGTTAACTTTTGACCTGCGACCTCAACCACGAACTCGCTGCCACCTGTCCCTTTGTCACAAGCGTAAGTGATTTCAACTTGGAAAGTTCCGCCCCGCTCAACGACGAAATCCCAAGAGACCCAATCGTTTGCGTCGGTCCAAAAGCCGATATTGTCCTTCCCGCCACCGTATTCGTAACGGGCGGTTTTGCCGTGAACGACGGCAAATCGGGCGTGAAGGTCAATGCTTCCGTCCTTTGCTTGTCTTAGCGCATTGTCAACTTCGGGCGCACTTTCAAGTTCCAAAACGACGATGGTGTCATATGGGTCGGGGATGATGGGCGGCAAGTCAAGGGTGAGGCTTAAGCCTTCCTGTTTGAACTCAACGGGTGTCCCGTCCTTCATGATGAATGCCCGCTGAACCTTTGTCTTCAAGCCCCAAAGTTCAACAGGTTCTGTGGGATACTCAAACAAGTGAACGAACAGCCTGTTGCCCTTGACGGTGCAGCCACCAACGGGATGTGGGTGGGACAGGAAAGGAGAAGGTTCGGTGCCATAAATTGCGTCACCATACTGGCGAAGCCAAGCACCCATTTGCTTGAGCCTTACAACTTGCTCGCGAGGGATTTTCCCATTAGCCATCGGACCGACATTGAGCAAAAAGTTCCCACCTTTGCTGACGATGTCAACGAGGGTTTGGATGAGTTGGCGAACTGACTTGTAGTTGAAGTCATCTTTTCGGTAACCCCAAGTGTCGTTCATGGTCATGCAAGTTTCCCAAAGCCTGCGACCTTCCGCCGTTCTCGGAGGTGCTGCTGGCACATATTGCTCAGGCGTGTCGTAATCAGCGGGCAAACCTGTTCGGTTGTTGATGACAGCGTTGGGCAAGATGCTCCAAATCATCTTCAACAGTTCCTCCGCTCGCCACTCTTGAGGTGGATGCTCCCAACCCCCGTCAAACCAAATACCGTCAGGGCGATACTTTTCGCACAACTCCCGAACTTGACCGAACATGTAGTCAAGGTATTTGTTGAAGTCGCGCTGGTGTCCAGGTGGGTCTTGAACCCACTTGGGGCGGGGGACATAGTGCGGATGGTGCCAGTCAAGGAGCGAGTAGTAGAACTGGATGCGAATGCCGTGTCGCCTGCAAGCATCAACCAACTCGCGAATAATGTCCCGCTTGAAGGGTGTGCTCATGATGTCGTAGTCGGTGAGGGCGCTGTCAAAAAGGCAGAAACCGTCGTGGTGTTTCGTGGTGATGGTGATGTAGCGCATTCCTGCCTCTTTCGCTAACTGAACCCATTCGTCGGCGTTGAATTCAATTGGGTTGAACTGAGAAACCAACTGCTCGTATTCGGGGACAGGAATTTGGGCGTTGTGCATGATCCACTCGCCGATACCTGGGATGCGTTTGCCTTTCCATTCGCCAGCGGGGATTGCATAGAGTCCCCAGTGGATGAACATACCAAACTTTGCCTCACGCCACCAAGCGAGCCTGTCGGCTTGAGGTTGCTGAGCAGCCGTCACTCCAGCGAGCAACATCCACCACATTTTTCACTCACCTCCGAACCATCCGCCGTAGTCCCAAACAAACTTTAACGCAACTTACATGCAGGTGCAAATGAAAACGGGGACAGGCATGAACCTGTCCCCGCAGAATTTCGGGATTGGGGCGAACTTGTCACACGCCTACCTTCACGCCAGCCAAAATCTCGGCGGCGATTTCTGCTGCTCGTTTGCCAGAGAGGAGCATTGCCCCAAATGTTGGACCCATGCGAGGCAGACCGTAAGTTTCAGCGACAGCCATGCCTGCGACAATAAGACCAGGAAAAACTTCACCAGTGTGCTCAACAACAGCGTCTTCGCTTCGCTCAACCCACATAGCACCCATGCCTGGTATCTTGATGAGACCACGCTTTTCCAATGCCTTGACGACGGATGCCTCGTGACCGGTAGCGTCAATAACTAACTTTGCCTGAATGCCGATGGGGTCAAGGCAAGTGATTTCTCTTGGCAATTTGGTGATGGGCGTCCAGTTGATAACGACGCCAGCGACACGACCGTTGTGCAAAATGACATCCTCAACGAAGGTCATGTTGGCGAATTTTGCACCGGCATCGCAGGCTGCAGCGATGAGTTTGGAACATGCGTGGGGCGCATCGGCGACATAAAGTCCCTCCGATGCTTGCTCGTAGGGGACACCGAGTTCGTCAAGTATTTCCTGTGAAGGCTCTCGGAAGGTTGCTTTGTTCATCAAGTAGCCGCCAATCCAAAAACCACCGCCAAGATAGTTCATCCGCTCAACAATGAGCGTCTTAAAACCTTGTCGCGCTAATTCGCGACCTGCCATTAACCCTGCTGGACCGCCTCCTACGATAATGACATCGCTTTCGGCATACTCTTCCAGTTGCCGCATAAATCCGCGCACTATTGCGCGGGTCACATCTTTCTCATCAACAGGCTTGAACAGTGACATGGGCATCAACCTCCTTAGCGATTTGGCAAGTTTTATTATGGCACACCCAAACTTCCTTGGGTCATTTAGCCTCGTTCAATCGCGCGATTCCTCTTGGACGGCAGCAGGTTGCTGATAAGCCTGAAGCCTTTTGAGAAGCCCCAAAGATTCAGCCCTATGCTCCATCGCCCTTTCGACTTTCAATGCCAACAAATCGTAAACATCGACGCCGGGGATGTTTTTCTCCAAGTAGTCGTAAGCGCCCCTTTTGAGGCACTCGACAGCGTTGGCGACGCTACCGTAAGCGGTTAGGATGATGACTTCCGTCAAGACATCCCGCAGCAATGCTGCTTTCAAAACTTCCAACCCGCTATTTTCCGACTCCATCACCATGTCTGTGATGACGACATCGTAGGGTGGGTTAGCGGTTCGAATTTTCTCAATTGCTTCTGCTTCACTGGCAGCAGTGTCCACCTGATGCCCGTCCCGCTCCAGTCGGAGTTTGATCGCTTCCCTTGCCAGTTCTTCATCGTCCACAACTAAAATTCGCCCCATTCAACTTTCCCCTCCTTGTGCAGGTTCAATAGCGGGGAGCGTGATGATGAACATTGCGCCTTCGCCCTCACGCCCCCGTTCTTCAATCGTCCCACCGTGAGCCTCAACAATTCCTTTGACAATTGCCAAACCAAGTCCCATGCCTTTGGCTCGGGTTGTGAAGAAGGGCTGGAAGATTTGCTCCTTCAGTTTATCTGGGACCCCAGGACCTGTGTCGCGGATGATAAGCCTTGCGTGTTTCTGCCCGACCCAAGTGCTTTTGGTCAACCGCACAGAGATTTTGTCGCCTTCCTTGAGAAAGTGGACGGAGTTCTCAATCAGTTCGCTGATGGCATTTTTCAACTTCTCAGGGTCTCCCTTCACCCAGATGGGCTGTTCGTCCAGTTGCAACTCAAAAGAGATGTGGGGAAACTCCTGCGAATATTCCCGCACCAGTTCCTCCACCATTTCGGACAGGCAGACGGGTTGCAAGTTCAACTGAGTTGCTTTAACAAAGTCCCTCAAATCCTGAAGTAGAGTCTCCACTTCGTAAAGTGCTCTCTCCACGCTGGTGAGCAACCGTTGAGCGCTTTCCGGTAGGGAGAGGTTGCTGAGTTGCAGGCTGAGTTCTTTGAGCGCTCCCTTCATGGCGAAGACTTTGTTGCCAATCATATGGGCTGTTCTGGCTGCCAGTTCGCCGATAGTTGCTATATGCTGCATGGTGAACAATCGTCGTTGCAACTCTTCCCTTTCAAGGGCTGCTCCAAGTTGACTTGCCAAGGTAAACAGCAACTCTTCGTCTTCTTCGGAGAAGAGGTAATGGGGGGCGGATGGGTTAGCCTTCTTCCTCAACACCCTCAGGACACCGACGACCTCCCTTCGCCCCCGGACGGGAACAGCCATAAAAGCGCTGATTTCCTCAGGTTTGAGTTCCAAGTAAAGCCCTTTCCACCTTGGGTCCCCTACGACACCGTTTAACCTTGCAGGCTTGTTGTGCAATGCAACCCAGCCTGTCAAGCCCTCCCCGAGCCGATAAGTTGCCTTGCCGACCAGCGACCTGAGCAAGCCACGCGATGCCCTCAAAACCAACCTGTTGATGGATTTGTCAAGTAGGAAAAGGGAACAATCGTCGGCGTCCAACAACTTCGCTGCTATTTCTGTAACCCGTTCCAAAAGTGTGTCGATGTCCGGGGTGGCAGCCAATTCCTTCCCGAGTTCTATCAGCGCTTTCTCTCGAGTCTGGTGGGCAGCGAGGGAGAGGGCAAAGGCAGCAATGGATGCTAATGAGGAAAGAACCCTTGCTTCGTTCTCTCCAAAGGCGTTCGTCCTTTCGCTTTCGACATTTAGCACTCCAAGCACTCTGCCGCCTCGTCCGATCAAAGGCACGGCAAGTTCGCTTCGGGTGTCGGGGAAAATGGGGTAATAGTGGGGGTCATTAGTGACATCGGGGCAAATGTAAGGTAAACCCGTGTAGGCAACATAACTTGAGATGCTGTTACCAGGTTCATCGGTGATTTTGAAACGCAACTCTTGCTTTTCTTCCGACCAACCGAGACCAGCCACAAATTTCGTCACGAGTTCCCCTGTCCTATAATCAACCAGCGAAATGGTCCCTCGAGTTGCGCCAACTGCTTCCAAACTTTCCTCCAAAATCGCCCTCAGAAGGGTCTCTGGTTCGCTGATGGCGCTCCAGAGCCGATACAAATGGCTTTCGTGCGCTATTCTTTCTTCGGTCCTTTGTTGGGTTGCCACAGTCTTCGCCCTCCTTGCCGACACGCTGTCATAATTTTGCTGCATGGCGGTGCCCAAACGAAACGGTAGACCCAAACGACTGGGCGCCGGGTGGGAAAAGTGATGGAAACTCAAGCCACTATTCCTTTGGAGCGGTTACCGAAAGCGTTGGTGACAATGATTCGTGTTGCCGTAGGAGTCGCCCAAGCGCACCGTTGCCCACTTTACCTCGTTGGGGGATTTGTTCGCGATTTCTTGTTGGGACGGGAGAGTTTTGATTTGGATTTTGCGGTTGGGACGGAACCTTTGTCCTTTGCCTCCGAGGTCGCGGAGAGGCTTGGCGCTCGGTTCGTCCCCCTTCACATTGACCCACCCACCGGTCGCATCGTTCGTTGGGATGATGAATGTCCAGATGCAACTGCGGATTTCACCGAGTTTAGGGGTGACTTGAGAGAGGACGCTTCACACCGAGATTTCACATGCAACGCTCTGTTTGTTGACGCAATTGAGTTGGTTCAAAAGGGAACAGCCCCTGTGCTTGACCCTATAGGCGGAATGCATCACCTTGAAGCGCGGTTACTCATCTTGCCCAACAAGCGGGTCTTGCAAGAAGACCCAGTGAGGATTTTAAGGGCGTTTCGGCTTGCAGCGACTTTAGAGTTTCAAATTCCGCCAGAAACGAAAACTGCCTTGACCTTAAGTGCGCCGCTGCTTTTGAACGCTGCACCTGAAAGGGTGACGATGGAATTTGCGTGGACGCTTCAAACTTCGTCTGCCCACGAGCAATTGCTTTCAATGGACGAGACCGGCGTTTTGACCATATTGCTCCCTGAGTTGCCCAAACTCAAAGAAATTCCCGCTGCAGGTTATCACCACCTTGACGGTTTCAATCACACCATAGAGGCAGTGAGGATGGTTGAGAAGGTGATGCGGTGCGAAACTGAGGACGAAGAACTCAATAACTTGCTGGCAAAGGTCAAAGAGGTCTTCAATCTCAGGTTCGGTTACAAGCGCTACGGAAGTTGGGTTTTGAAATTCGCTACCTTGCTTCACGACATTGCAAAGCCGCAGACGATGACCGTTGACGAGGAGGGTGACTTGCACTTTTACGGGCACGAAAAAATCGGTGCCGAGATGGCTGAGCAAATCTGCGAACGCTTCAAAACATCGCGGCGGGAGAGTGAAACAGTCGTCGCCCTCGTTCGCAGCCACATGAGACCTGTCGGTCTTGCAGGCGCTCGGCATTTAACTGACAGAGCACTGAGAAGGTTCTGGCGAGATTTGGGTGAGGCTGTCGGGATTTACTGCGTGGCTCTATCGGCAGCGGATTTGATGGCTACTCGCGGTCCAGAAATGACGCAGGAACAGAGGGAACGACATTACTTTGTCTTGCGGAAGTTGATGGAAACTTACTTTGCCCTTCAGGAAGCGAAAGAAAGAGTTAGGCTCATTACTGGTGACGAAATTATGGAGCGGTATCAAATCCCGCCTTCGCCTTTGGTCGGCAAGGCACTCAGGTTCGTTGAAGATGCCTTTTTAGAAGGGCGCATCAAGACAAAGGACGAAGCGTGGTCGCTTCTGGACGAGGCGATGAAAGAGTGGCTAAAATTGGTGCGGGGTGCGTAAGGTTGAGTGAGGAGATAGAAAGCCCAAGTTGCTGACGAGAAAAAAACTTCTCTCGCTCAAAAGGAGCGTGAACGAGAATGGGCAAAAGTGTTTTGACCCTCTATTCCGAAACCGAGACGCAGGAAGTTTTGCTTGCCGATCGCCCCATCACTTTTGAAGAGTTCCTGCAACTTTTCGGGGAAGACGATCTGGTTGAACTCGTAAACGGCAGGGTGGTGTCAAGGATGGCTGCTAAAACGCCCCATGAAGATTTGCAAGCGTGGCTGTTGAGTGTGTTGAGGGTTTATGTTTCAATTCGTGACCTTGGGATAGTTTTGGGTTCACGGACGCCAGTTAAGATAGACGGATACAACGGCAGGTTGCCTGACATAGTTTTCGTTCGCAAGGAAAGGTTGCACATAGTGACCGAGGACGCCATCGTTGAAGCACCTGATTTGGTCATTGAGATAAGGTCGCCGGGAGACAGGAAGTCAAGGGTGATAGGCTTGATTGCCGACTACATGAGGATCGGAGTTTTTGAGATTTGGCTTGTTGACCCGCAAGGGAAGGTTTTGAGGGTTTTTTGGAAGGAGGGAGAAGGTTACAAGGATTTTGAGTTCAGGCGCGGGATTTTCCGTTCAAAGGCTGTTGAAGGTTTTTGGCTGAAAGTTGAGTGGCTTTGGTCGCCAAAAAGACCAAAAGAACACGAAGCCCTCGCAGACCTTCTGGGTTGGAAATTGTAGCGCCTTCACGGGCTTTTGAGGAACCTGACGGCTTCGTCAAGGGCGTTGTTCAGTTGGCGCATAATCTTCGGACGGAGGCTATACCCGTGCCCCAACCCTTCAATGAGCACGAGAGTGACTTTAGCACCTACTCGTCTCATTGCCTCAGCGAAGCGAATCGCTTGGTCTGCAGGAACTAAAGAGTCCCTCGTGCCTTGGATGATGAAGCAGGGGGCTGCTTCAGGGTTGACATGGTAGATGGGTGAAGCATCTTGCCACAGGGTTGGGTTCTCCTCGTAAGTTGAGCCCAAAAAGTTGAGCAAGTAATTGGGCATCAACGGCGGCGGGTTTTTCGCAGACTCCCTGTAGTAAGGGGCAGTCAAATCAGTTGGCGGGAAGATAGCAACAACTTTCTTTACCTTGCTGGACACTCCATCAACCACCTCGTCTTTCAAACCCAAGAGCAAAGCCAAATGACCTCCCGAAGAAATCCCGAGCGCCACTATGTGTTCTGGGTTAATTTCATAACCTTGCACTGAACACTCAGCATTTCGCCCACCTTTCAAAGCATTTTCACGAAGCCACCTGACAGCCGCTTGGCAATCTTTCAATTGTGCAGGGTAGCGAAACTGAGGGGCGAGCCGATAACCAACGCAAGCAACAACCATGCCCTCTTTGGCTAATGAGTAACCGACCCATGTCATGTCCTGTTTGCTCCCTGTGCACCACGCTCCTCCGTGCAGGGCTACAACTACGGGAAAACCTTCTTTGGGAGCAGGTTCGTTTGGGACGAACAAATCCAACCTAAGTGGCACTCCATCGTGTTCAGCATAGACAATGTCGCGATAAACCCTGACCTTCTGCTCCAGTTTATCCTTCGCCCTTTGTCCCAACTTGTTCAACAAGGTCACCCACAGTCCCGCAGTTGTCACTTCCCACCATATTTGTGCGGTCGTTTTGAGTGAGAAAAATCCCCGCCCACTCATGTCACCTTCCCACCTTTGCTCAAAATGCAAATAAATTGTTGCCGCAATTTTCTCCGATGCGCAAATACCCGCAAATAGGGCGAGATGAAACTTATCGGCAGATCGTGAGTTCGGCAAATCGGCAGGTCAGGGAAGGCAGATATCTGCAAGCGATGGAAAAGTTACGCTGGGGGCTCTAAAATTGATTTCGCTTCAGGCTTGGATTACGCCCTCGCTTTCAGGTGGAACTCTATGGCGGTTTTAGGCGTCGGTGTAGACATCGTTGATGTCAACCGAATACGGAAGATGGCGGAGGAGTATGGTGAACGATTTTTGAAGCGCGTCTTTAGTGACGAGGAGTTGGCTTACTGCTTTCGCTTTTCTGATCCGTTTCCCCATTTGGCGGCGAGGTGGGCAGCGAAGGAATCTGTCGCAAAAGCGTTAGGAACTGGATTTACGAGGGGCGTAACATGGAAGAGCATCTGCATCGTTAACGCTCCTAACGGCGAGCCGTTGGTTGTCCTCAAAGATGGCGCGCAAAGGTTCGCAGCAAGTTTAGGCGTCAGGAAAATTTGGGTTTCTATCTCGCACACCCGTGATTACGCTGTATCGGTTGCTGTCATGGAATTCTGACATCCAATTTAGGTCAAATCCTGACGCTTCGTTTTGTGGTCTTGGCTCAAAATCTGGTTGGAGGTGACTCACTATGGCGCAAATTGTAGCAGAGAGAGAGGAACTGTTTGCCGGTTTACACGACCTTCGCCCAATCCTTGAACCTCAATCGGTTGCCGTCATTGGGGCGTCCCGTCAACCCGGCACCGTCGGCTACGCAGTGCTTTCCAACTTGCTGATGGGACAATACACGGGTGTCGTGTATCCTGTCAACCCAAAAGCGAAAGCCATTTGTGGTGTCCGCTCCTATCCAAGTGTCTTAGAAATCCCCGACCCTGTCGACCTTGCCGTTATTATCGTCAGAGCGCCGCTTGTTCCTCAGGTCCTTGAAGAGTGCGGTCAAAAAGGCGTCAAGGGAGCAATTGTCATTTCCGCGGGCTTCAAAGAAACTGGACCTGAAGGTGCAAAGTTAGAGGCTCAGGTGAAAGAGATTGCTCACCACTACGGCATCGCTTTAGTTGGTCCAAACTGTTTGGGCGTAATCAACACTGACCCCAATTACCGGCTTAACGCTTCCTTCGCAAAAGAAATGCCTTTGCCAGGCAACATTGCCTTCATCAGCCAAAGCGGCGCTTTGTGCACAGCCGTTTTGGACTACGCAAAAGGTCAGGGGATTGGATTCAGTAAGGTCGTAAGTTTGGGCAACAAGGCAGATATCAACGAGAATGACTTCCTCGCTTACCTTTGGCAAGACCCTCAGACTCAGGTCATCTTGCTCTACATTGAGGAACTGAGCGATGGGCGTCGCTTTCTCCAATTAGCGCGAGAGATAACAGGTGAGGGTGACAATCGCAAGCCCATATTGGCACTCAAGGCAGGGCGAACTCCAGCAGGCGCTCGTGCTGTCGCTTCCCATACAGGTTCACTTGCAGGGAGCGACGAAGTTTACGAAGCGCTATTCGCTCAAGCAGGTGTCTTGAGGGCAGACACTGTTGAAGACTTGTTTGAATACGCTATTGCCTTCGCCAACCAACCTCTTCCAAACGGGCGAAGGACCGTAATCATCACCAATGCAGGCGGTCCTGGCATTATGGCAACTGACGCATGTGTCCGATACGGCTTGGAATTGGCGCAGTTGAGTGAAAAGACTCTGGAACAACTTCGTGAAAAATTGCCGCCTCACGCTTCTCTCCTAAACCCCATTGACTTGATCGGAGACGCTCAACATGACCGATATGAGGCTGCGCTGGACGCAGTCCTTAGTGACCCCAATGTTGACGCCGTTGTCGTTTTGCTGACGCCTCAAGCAATGACAGACATTGAGAACATTGCCAATGTCATTGTCCATAAGTCGAAACAGCGGGTGAAGCCCATTCTGGCATGCTTCATGGGGCTCGTTGACATCTCGGCAGGCGTGAACATTCTGAAGGAAAACGGTGTCCCTTGCTATTCGTTCCCAGAAGATGCAGTTCGTGCTTTGGCTGCGATGGTCAAGTATGTTGACTGGGTTAGGAGACCGAGAACCGGCGTCAAATTGTTCCCCGTTGACACTGAAAGGGCGAGAAAATTGCTCAGCGAAGCGCCTGTAAGCGAGCACGGATTCATTCCCGAAGAGGTTGCGTTCCAAGTCCTTGAAGCCTACGGCTTCCCGGTGCTCCCTTGGGGCGTAGCGAAGACACCCGAAGAAGCAGTCTCTATTGCCCATCAAATCGGCTACCCCGTCGTCCTCAAAGTCCTTTCACCCGATGTCGTTCACAAGTTTGATGTCGGTGGTGTCCAACTTAACTTGAACAGTGACAGCGATGTCAGACAAGCCTTTGACAGGATCCTCAATTCTGTCAAACAACACCTGCCTGAGGCGCGCATTGAAGGCGTGATAGTTCAGGCGATGGCTAAGAAAGGGCGAGAGGTTATCTTAGGTCTGAAGCGTGACCCACAATTCGGTCCAATCCTAATGTTCGGTCTGGGTGGCATTTATGTTGAGGTCCTGAGGGATGTCACTTTCCGTTTCGCACCTGTCAGGGAGTTGGGGGCTTACCGAATGGTTCGTGACATACGAACTTACAAACTTTTGGAAGGCGTCAGGGGCGAGCCACCTGCCGACATTGACAAAATCGTTGAGTGCATTGAAAGGCTCTCCCAATTGGCAATAGAGCAAGACCTAATTGAGGAGTTAGACATCAATCCCCTCATCGTTTACCCGCAGGGCGAAGGCGCTGTTGTTGTTGATGTGAGGATTATGGTCAAAAGGTGAGCCTGTCGCTAAGCGTGGTGAGGATTTGCCTATTCACGACGCCGAAGGACTTTGTTGTTTAGGGGCACAAGATGTTGACATGAAAGGACATTGCGGCTATAATTATTGGACGGCTCAGGGCACCTTGAAAAGGAAGGTGGTCGTGAGTCTCGCTTATAGGACGCGGGGTAGAGCAGCCAGGTAGCTCGCCGGGCTCATAACCCGGAGGTCGCAGGTTCAAATCCTGCCCCCGCTATTTTTATTTTAGGAGCTTGGCAAATTCCCTCCAAGGCTTTATAATTTATCCGAAAAGCCAAGGAGGGAAGGATGAACAACCAAATCGTTTACATCCTGGCCCGCAGAAGAGCCCGAAGGGCACACAACAACGGCTCCAGTGCCCTCGCCCTAAAGCTAATCGGAGGATTTTTGCTCCTCTCATTAACCCTAACCTTCGCCCTCTCTCTAAGCTTAATCGGAGGAGCAGCTGGAATCTACGCTTACTATTCCGCCAAGCTGCCCGACCCCAAGGCAGTAGAACATATCGCTACAGGAAGCTTTGAGAGCACAAAGATTTACGACCGAACCGGCAAATACCTACTCTACGAGATAGTAGACCCCTTTGCTGGCTACAGGACTTGGGTCCCCCTGGAAAAGATACCGCTGCACCTCCGCCAAGCCACAATTGCCATTGAGGACAAAAATTTCTACAAAAACCCAGGCGTAGACCTTTACGGCCTTGCCAGAGCCATTTGGTACAACCTCAGAGGTTACCCCATCCAGGGAGCCAGCACAATCCCCATGCAGCTGGTGAAGAACACCATAATCCCCCCCGAAGAGCGGTACAAAAAGACCATAACCCGCAAGATTAAAGAGGCTATACTGGCTCTGGAAATTTCCCGCCGCTATCCTAAGGACCAAATCCTGGAGTGGTACCTTAACACCATTTACTATGGCAACTTGGCCTACGGTGTTGAGGCCGCAGCCCAGGTCTACTTCGGTAAGCACGTCTGGGAATTGAACCTGGCCGAAAGCGCTATGCTGGCGGCTATCCCTCAGTTCCCGGCCCTCAACCCAATTGATAACTTTGAAGAAGCTCGCAAGCGCCAGCACCTGGTCCTTGATGCTATGGTCCGCCAAGGGTATATAACCCCAGAGCAAGCGATTGAAGCCAAATACTACACGCCAATCAAGGTAAGACCTCTGCGGGAGAAAACCGGAATCATCGCCCCACACTTTGTCCTATACGTCCGAAAGCTATTAGAGGAAGAATTCGGCCCGGACTTGGTCTACAGGGGAGGCCTCAAGGTCTACACGACTTTGGATATGGACTTTCAGAAGCTGGCAGAGGAAGAAGCTCGCAAGCACATTGAAGCCCTCCGCAATGACCCCAAGATTGAGAAAAAGCCCTCCAATGCCGCAGTAGTGGTGATGCGCAACCAGACCGGTGAAATCCTGGCCATGGTGGGAAGCATTGACTACTGGAACGAGGAAATAGATGGCGAAATCAACATGGCCATTTCCCCCCGCCAGCCTGGCTCCGCTTTCAAACCGTTCACTTACGTCACAGCCTTAGCCCAGGGTTTCACCCCGGCCACTATGCTTTTAGACGTACCGATGTGCTTCCCCGACCCTCCTAACCCTCCTTACTGCCCTGTCAATTACGACCGCAAGTATCATGGCCCTCAGAGCTTGCGCAATGCCCTCGCCCGCTCTTACAACATCCCAGCTGTCTGGACTCTAAGCAAAGTAGGGGTTAAGAACGTCATCAACGTCGCCCACCGCATGGGGATAACAACTCTGAACGCTGACCATTACGGCCTCTCCCTGACCCTTGGCGGAGGAGAAGTAACTCTTCTGGATATGGTTTTCGCTTACACTGTTTTCGCTAACAACGGAACAATGATGGGTGAGCCAGTCCCGCCGGAGAAGCGCCTTCCCGGCTATCGGGAACTCCAGCCTGTGGCAATTTTGCGGGTTGAAGACAAGAACGGCCGAGTGCTCAAGCAATTTACAGGTCCAGAATCTCGGCCAATCCTGAGCCCTCAGCTGGCTTACCTTATAACCCATATCCTTTCCGACAACAAAGCACGCATCGCAGCCTTCGGCCCCAACAACATGCTCCAGATATCGCGCCCAGCAGCCGTTAAAACCGGAACTACGAACGATTGGCGCGATGCATGGACTATTGGCTACACCCCGCAGATATGCGTTGGAGTATGGGTAGGAAATACCAATAACGAACCGATGGAGCGGGTCCCAGGGTCCAGAGGGGCTGCTCCAATCTGGCACAACATCATGGAAAGAGCTTACAATGAAGGCCTCGTAGAGCGCCTCGTAAGCCCTAACCCCGTAGAAAAGGACTTCCAGCGCCCTCCAGGCCTTATAGAAGTGGAAGTTTGTGCCATATCAGGCCAGCTTCCCAATCCCTACTGCCCTCACAGGGTCAAGGAAATCTTCATCAACGGGACAGAGCCTACAACCTACTGCACTGTCCACCAAGCATTTTTAGTAAACAAAGCCAACGGCAAACTCGCTACCGCCTACACCCCACCGGAGTTAGTGGAGGAAAGGGTCTACGAAATCTATCCTCCCGAAGCCGCCGATTGGGTTAAGATGGCCGGAATACCCCAACCACCAACCGTTTACGACGACTCCTACGGCCCAGCCCCTCAAGGCGGAGACGTGGCCATACTCAACCCCATCCCCTACTCTTATGTCCGCGGCGTAGTCCCGATAATAGGCAATGCCCTCTCCCCGAATTTCATGCTCTACAGGTTGGAATTCGGCAAAGGGCTAAACCCCTCAGCCTGGACCCAAATCGGCGGCGACCATTACCATCAGGTGAATAACGGCGTGCTGGAATACTGGGATACCTCAGGGCTTGAAGGCCTCTATACCCTGCAGCTTACGGTCGTGGACCACGACCAAACCCTGAAGCGCTCCATCGTCCAGGTCACAGTGGACAATACCCCGCCCAAAGTGGAAATAATCCACCCTGATGATGGGGATGTTTACGTCATGGAGCAAGACGAGTGGGTGAACATCCAGGCCCGAGCTACCGATAACGTCTCCATGGACAGGGTTGAATTCTACCTGGATAACACTAAGATTGGGGAGAGCTCCGTTCCACCATACAGCTTCAAGTGGACAATCAAAATGTCCGATACCATCCCCATTCCCGGCCAGGTTATAACCGCCCTTGTCCCCATAACTAACCCCGATGGCTCTGTCATCTGGCAAGAGATGGTCGTAGGCGAAAGCTTTGCCGAAGGCGATGCGGTTAAGCTCGTCTTCTCCAACGGCATGACCATCATATCCGATACGGTCGGCTACACCGAGACCCACGTAATACACGTTGTAGCTTACGATTCGGCGGGGAATTCCACTCAGAGCCAGCAAATTCGCATAAGCGTAGTGCACGAGAAGAAAGAGAAGAAGGCGATGCTGCCTTTCTCTGAAATTTGGATAAAAGGGCCGGAAACGGCATGGCAAAGCAGCTCCCCCTCCTGGAAGAGGCGAAGCTAAAAGCCCGCACACCGCTCGCCGAAGCCGTGGAAGCCTTCAAAGGCTACATGGAAAGAGAGGGGTTTACCCTCAACACAAGGAAATCCTTCCTCTGGGACCTCAGCCTCTTAACCCGCTACCTTGGGGATAAAAGGCCGATTGGCTCCATAAGTGTCCAGGATTTAAAAGGCTTCCTGGATTATCTACTCTACAAGCGAGGTGTCCCCTGCAAACCTAAATCCTATGCCCGACGCCTCACAACTTTGAAAGTGTTCTTCCGATGGCTCCGCAAGATTGGAGCAATACCGGAAGACCCTGCTGCACCTATACCCCACAAACCAGCAAAGCCTCCTTTACCAGATGTCCTGACGGATGAAGAAATAGAAGCACTCAAGAGTGCAGCTAACCGCTTAGCCTCCGGCCCTGAACCCGATTACAGGCCCCTATTGCTCTTCCTACTCCTTTTGAGCACAGGGATGAAGAAGAGCGAATGCTTGAACCTGCGCCCTGTAGACTTTGACTTCTCCGACCCAGCTTCACCGGCAGTTCTAATCCGCTATTCCAACCCCAAGATGCAATACAAAGAGCGCAAACTTGCCCTTTTGCCAGAAATAATCCCTGCTTTCAAGGCCTACCTTGAGCAATACAAACCGAAAGGCAAGCTCTTTGAGTGCACCGGCCGCAATTTGGAGTATGTCCTCCACGAATTAGCTCAAGCGGCAGGATTGAACCGCAGCGTGACTTTTGAGATGCTCCGTTGGACAAGAGCTTTAAAGGATTTTAAGGCTGGGATGGAGCCTGAGCACTTGCGACGCAAGCTCGGCCTTTCCCGGATTAGGTGGCTGGAATTCAGGGAAACTTTGGAAAAGCTCGCTAAACCTCTGTAGCATTAGAAGGAGGGAAAAACCATGCGTTACAAACTCTTTATCCCTGGTCCATGCGAAGTAGATGAAGAGGTCCTGGCAGCAATGGCCAGACCTACCCCAAGGCATTACGGCCCCGAGTGGATGGAAATCTACACTGAGACCCTTAGCCTTCTCAAGAAAGTCTTTCAGACCCGAAATGACCTTTTCATGCTCCCGGCAGCAGGCTCGGCGGCTATTGATATGGCCTTTGGGAGCGCGTTCTCCCCAGGTGATACTGTAATAGTGGGAACAAACGGGTTCTTCGGTGAAAGGATAGCCACCATAGCCAAATCCTGGGGACTCAACGTAATAAATCTGGAAGCACCATGGGGCCATCCCCTTGACCCTGAGGATTTGAGGCGTCTCTTGCAAGAACACCCCGAAGCCAAAGGTGTAGCCATCGTCCACCACGAGACCTCTACCACTGTCTTGAACCCGCTTAAAGAGTTAGCCGAAGTGGCTAAAGAAAAAGGCTTGCTCCTCATCGTGGATGCCATCTCATCGCTCGGGGGAGTACCACTTCCTGTGGACGAATGGAAAATAGACTTTTGTGTCACTGTGGCCAATAAATGTTTGGAGTGTCCCCCAGGCTTGGCTTTCATCTCGGTAAGCCCAGAAGCTTGGGAGCATGTGAGACGCAACGAAAGCCTGTGCGGTTGGTATTTGAACCTCAAGACTTGGAAGGAATATGCCGAAGAATGGGCCGATTGGCACCCTTACCCCGTAACCTTGCCCACAAATAACATTGTGGCTCTAAGGGAGAGTTTGAAGCGCATCGTGGAGAAGGAAGGCCTTGAGGCTCACTTTGAGCGCTACCGCAAGGCAGCTAAAGCCGTAAGGGAGGGGCTCAAAGCCATTGGGTTTGACATGCTGGTTGAAGAGCGATGGGCCTCCCCCATAGCTACTGCCGTCAAGATGCCTGACGGCATTTCGGCTGAAGAGCTGATGAGGTATCTGGCTAAAAATTATGGCATACTGGTTTCGGGTGGGCTTGGGCCATTTGAGGGCAAGATTATAAGGGTTGGGCACATGGGCAAGGCTTCTACCCAGCCTTTCCTCTTGGAATTTCTGTGGGCAATGGAGGATTTCCTCCGGAGCAAAGGGCTGCCGATCAAGCCTGGTCAATCAATGGTTGGGCTTGAGTAGCCCAAAACACAAAGCCGGGGGCATTGCACCCCCGACTTTGTGCTAAGGAGGAGATCCAGGTTGCTGGCCTTGCCCCCTACACCCCACTTTTAGTTTAAATCAAAGGCCAGCTTTTTGCTTGACGCAATCCTTACGTTTCCCTTACGATTTCCTTACTCTCCGCTCGCTTATTGTCCTTCCGGTCCCAATAAGCGGGCAACAAAGGCACGCATTTCCGGATGCTGGATATCGGATAGCTTTATCTTATCCTTCTTGATCCAGGCAGCTAAAAGGTGCGCCAAGATGTGGTCTCGCTCTTTTAGTGGGTATTCTGCAGAGTGCAGGTTTAGCATGTACTGAGCCCTTCGGACCAAAAAGTACTGCTCTTCGCAGGTTTTGTCCGCCCACTTTGTGGCTAAGTAGGATGGGTCTCCATGCCTGTAATAGATTACCCCTTGGCAGATGACTTTATCGGGGTAGCCGTCAATGCTCGCTGTGAGGGTCAAGACTTTCGTAAAACCCCTGCTGTGCTCTTCTCGTTGTAAGACTTTGATATCCGAGAAGCCCGGCAAATTAGGGGTGAACTCGTGGTTAATTAGCTCGCGGTCCGTGAGTGGATGCATCATCACCAGCATGAATAGCAAAAGAATGAAGATCGGCACTATAACCATGCTTATGCTCAGGAGCAGACAGCCCAGAGAGGGGATGCTTACCACCAAGGAAGTGACTAAATGCTTGGTTTTTATCAAACCCTTTCTCCAAGCGCTCCCTGTGTCATAAACGAAAAAGCCAAGGCAGAATAGGAGATACACGTAGAGCGAACCGACCACCAAGAAAGGCAATGCCGACCATACTTCTTTGGCAAGAGTGGTCAGGCTAAAGGGAACAAGAGGAGGGCGCGGGTTTAAGGTCATTGTACCAATAAGATGGAGAGTGACCGGTGCCAGCAGAATAACCGCCCACAGCCACTTGGGAAACCTTTTCGTATATCGGCTAAAACTTAATGTCAACAGGCTGGCAAGGAGATAAAAGTAGGCCCCGTGGGCAAGGATTTGCAACCAAAGTCCAGCCGCCCACACTTTAATGCCCATTGCGCTGAGGAGAACACCTACCACAATCAGGGGGAAGATTAGGTATAACCAACAAAGAAAAGTCGCATTCCGGTCCAAAGGCAGAGCCATTAATAGGTCGTATAAAGGCGGTTTAGGAGGCGTGCCATCCCAGCCTTTGAGCCACGTAATTATCGGCATGATGGAAAAGGCTAAAGTCAATAGGACCTTAGCCCATGTAGGTTTCAGAAGCTGCTTCATGTACCCATTTTACTCCAACGGTAGCCCGACTTTTTCCTTTATGATTTGAATCGCCTGGCTTATCTGTTTGGAGATGGGCTTCCACTCAAGGCCCATTATCTCAAAGCCGGGTTGAGCTATGGGCAAAACGAGCTTATAGCCTGGGGCCAGCGCCACCGCTTCCGCTATTCCTGGGGTCACTTCACCCATCATGGAATGAGGGATGAAAATGCTCAGCGGTGCTACTATGAAATCGGCTTCGCGGATTGAGATGCGGATGGCGTTTTCCCCTGTGGCTCCACGGTTAGCCTTAGCTTTCATCATCTTCTCGGTGGCGATGGCGTTAGTACCCAGGGCGATGATTTCCACTTCCAAGGGCAATTCTTGCCGCAGCCTTGCCACAATCTCGGCACCAATCCCACCACCAAGCCCGTCTATGACCGCTATGACCATGGCGATAACCCCCAATGTTATCTAAGCCCCAGAAGCTCTTTGGCTTTCTCCACAGCCAAGGAAGCATTGGGAGCATACCCATCAGCGCCGATTTCATCGGCGTATTCCTGGGTTACTGGAGCTCCACCCACCATGACTTTAACCTTGTCTCTCAGCCCGGCTTCCCTAAGGGCTTCAATCACCCGCTTCATCTCCACCATGGTAGTGGTCAAGAGGGCCGACATCCCCAAAAGCTGAGGTTTGTGGTTTTTTATCGCCTCTATGAACTTTTCCGGCGGGGTATCAACCCCAAGGTCTACCACTTTGAACCCTGCCCCTTCCATCATCATGGCCACCAAGTTCTTGCCGATGTCGTGCAGGTCACCCTTTACGGTGCCTATGACGAAAGTGCCGAGCCCAGAGATAGCAGATTCTGTCAATAGAGGACGAAGTATCTGCATTCCTGCTTTCATAGCTTGGGCAGCAATAAGCACTTCGGGCACGAAGAGGATGCCGTCTCTGAAGTCTCTGCCAACCCTATCCATGCCCGCAATCAGGCCTTTGTTGAGGATTTCTTCAGGGGAAAGGCCTTCTTCCAAGGCTTTGCGAGTAAGTTCTGCGACCTTTTCGGCTTCGCCGTTGTAGAGAGCTTGGGCTATCTCGTTCATCAATGCTTCCATGGTTCCTCCTCCAAGGCTTTGGCTTCTTCCCAAAAGGTGTCCATCTCTTCTGGCTTCAGTTCCTCAAGCTTCTTGCCTCTGTTCTTTGCCTCATCCTCAAGGTGCTTGAACCGGGATGCGAAGCGGGCATTAGCCATGCGGAGTGCGCTCTCCGCATCTACTTTGAGCCAGCGAGCGAGGTTGGCTAAAGTAAATAGCACATCTCCCAGCTCTTTTTCCACCTCTTCCAAAGATTGGGCCTCTTTCAGCTCGGCAAGTTCCTCCTCCAGCTTCTGCCAAACTCCCTCAACGTTCTCCCAATCAAAGCCCACTTGGGCTGCCTTCCTCTGGTAAGCCTGAGCTTGGGCTAAAGCGCATAGAGCCTTCGGAACCCCCTTGAGCAAATAGCTTGGCTCTTCCTCCCCGCTCTCCTCGCGCTTTATCCTTTCCCAGTTCTGTATCACCTCCTCCGCATCTTTGACTTTAACCTGGCCAAAGACATGGGGATGGCGACGCTTCAGTTTCCGGATGAGGCCAGATACAACCTCCGTTGGCCGGAATTCCCCTTCTTCAAGAGCAATCTGAGCATGTAAGAACACCTGAAGCAATAGGTCTCCAAGCTCTTCCTTAAGCTTCGCTATATCACCTTGGTCCAGTGCTTCTAAGACTTCGTAAGTCTCTTCAAGGAGGAAAGGCCGGATGCTTTTGTGGGTCTGTTGGCGGTCCCAAGGGCACCCCTCTGGAGAGCGGAGGTGAGCCACAACCTCTTGCAAGGAAATGTAAGAGCTTTCTTCAGGAAGGGGCGGGATGAAGAGGGAAGTCAAGTAATCAATGTCATCTTGACGGTCAAGTTCATACAAAGGGATAGTGCGAACTACAGGGGAAATGGTTCCGGCACCTTTCACGAGAGTTACCGGATGCTCTTCGGGGTAGACGTCCATCAGGGCCGTTTTGACCTGCGAAGCCAGGAAGCGGTCGTAAAGCTGGCCAACTACTGCCGGTCGGTCGGGGTCAAGTTTGGGGTAATGGTGGTAAGCAAGCTCCGAGGCGTCCACTATCTGCAAGCCGTCCATGGGGTCAAGGCCAAGGGCAATGAATAGGGAGTCCAAGAAGCTTATCCCTTCCTTAACGCTTACCTCAATCCCCTTCTCCGAGGCCAGCTTGAGGATGAGGCGGGTGGTAGTTTCCCCCACCAAGGGGTGTCCGGGGACGGCATATATCACCCCTTCTGGCCTGGCCCCAAGCCTCACGATTTCTTCGGCTATGGCTTTGTAGACTTCGTCAAAGGTGCTTTTTTCCTCGTAAAAGTGGTCAAATGAATGGATTTTGAGGCTTTTGGGCAAGAATTCCACTGTAGGGTGTTTGATGGTTCTGAGGTAGATTTCGCTGGCGCTTTGCAGGATTTCCCACACTTCTCTGGTTATGAGTTCGGGTTTACCTGGCCCAAGCCCCACTATGGTGATGGCCATTTTACCTCCTTTCGGCCCAGTAAGCCCTCTGCGCCCAGATGCTCGCAGGAGCTACCTCTTGAATGCGCCGGAAAATTCCCTGCGCCTTACTTTTTTCTCCTTCAAGGAGATAGACAAGGCCAAGGTAATAGAGAGCACGGGGTGAATCTGGAGAAAGGTCCAAGGCCTTTTTGAGGTAGTCCTCTGCCAATGCGCTTTGGCCTGCATAGTAATAGGCCATCCCTGCAAGTTCCCAGGCCTTGGGTTCAGCAGGGGAAAGCTCTATAACCTTCTGGATGTTTTCCAAGGCTTCTTTATCACTCCTCATGAGGATAGCGATTTGCAATTCTCCCAGGGAAAGGCGGAAACTCGGCTCTTCCGGGGCCAGCTCAACGGCTTTTTTGAGCCTTTCCTCAGCCTCTTGATAGTTCCCCCTCTGGATTTCCACCTCGGCCAGAGCTGCTTGAAAGTAAGGGTTTGAAGGTTCAAGGGATAAGGCATAAAGGAGTTCTCGCTTCCCTTTTTCCAGGTCGCCCTGGGTCAAAAGGTGTACACCCCAAAAGTAATGCCCCAGTGCGAAAGTATAATCTAACTCCAGGGATTTGGCAAAAGCTTGTGAGGGGTCAAGGCCAAGGCGAGAAAGGGCATGGCCTAAGAAGGCCCAGCCTTCGGGGCTTTCAGGGCAAATGGCAAGGGATTCTTCCAAAACGACTTTAGCCGCTCCGTGCTCACCCATAGCGACGTAGAGCTTGCCCAGCTCTCTGAGCCTTAATGGTTCATCGGGAATGGAGAGGATGCTTTTCAATCCTTCAAAACCTTGGCAACTTTCGGCCAAGCGAGCAGCTTCAGCCGGGTTTATTGGAGCAAGGGCTAAAGCCAGCAGACAAGGGTCATCGGCTTCCTCAAGGTGGAAGGCTGCGGCATGGAATTTGCCTTCTTTGAAAAGAGCAAGGCCAATCTTTCGGTGTAGGGTTGGGTCATAAGGCATAATCTCTAAAGCCCGGAGCCATGCAGCCACTGCCTCTTCCTTTTTACCTCGGGCGAAAAGAGCATCCCCAAGCCCCGCAAGTGCTTCTGCCCCGCCTCCCATTTCCACCGCCAGGGAGAAAACCTTCTCAGCGTAGTCGTAAAAGCCACGGCTTAAGTAAATTTCCCCTTCCAGAACCAAAGGCTTAGGGCTTGCGGGATATAGCTCCCGCGCTTTTTCCAGTGCTTCCAAAGCCGATGGGAAGCCTCCAGGATGGGATAACAGGAGCAAAAAGGCCCATTCACGGTAACCAACAGTTAGTATAATGGCGAGGAGCAATAAGAGTAAGATTTTTAGGCGTAACCTCATGGCTCAATCCGGAAGAGAATGGCTTCCCCAAAGTTAGCGATAGGCTTTAGGCTTTCAGATGAGTAGGGGTTACGGTAGAGGGAATCCAGTGGCCGGGGGTGGTCCGGCTCCAAGAGCAGGAACGAAGCACCGTAACGTTTGGCCACCTTTAGCACTGTATTCACATCCCCATTGGGGATTACGATGGAAGGCCGGTGTGAGTAGTAATAGAAGCAAGGCGGGTCACCGACCATGACGATGGCTTCTGGGGAAGCGTTTTGCCTGAGCCAGACTTCGGCCAGCTTGTAAGCATTCCCTCGGTAGTTCCACTGGCCTGGCCCTAAGGCTCGGTAGAGGACGAAGAGGCTCACCAAGATGGCTAAAAGGATAGCGGCCCCGTAGTTTAGCCTCCAGAGGGCCTGCGGGTCAATCCTTCGCTTCCTGGCCCAGGCATCGCTCAAAAATTTAAGCCCAATGGCCGATACAGACGTGGTGAAAGGGAGGAGAGCGCCTCCAGAGTGGAAAAGGCTTCCCCTGGGGCCAGGGTAAGAAAAGACCAAGGTCATGGTCAAAAAGAGGGCTAAAGCGTAAAGCCAGAAAGGCTTGAGCAAATCAAGTGAGCAAAGCCTCTTGAACCCCAAGGCAAAGGGTAAAGCCAAGAAGACCATGAGGAAGACTGCTAAGGCAGTTTGGAGGTTAAGCCATGCAGCCTTCAGCTTTGACATAGCTATAGCTTTTGGGCCCCAGGCCAAGTAGGTGCGCCAGGAAAGCTCTTTGCCGTACGAGAACAAATCATCGTAATCGGTGAGGAAAATGGTTTTAGCCCCGGAAGTAGGCCATAGGTAGCCGAAGGTTACCACATTGCGAGCAATCCATGGGCCTGTCACAAGTAAGTAAGCAAGGAGGAAGTAGAGGGCGAACTGGCGCTTTTGAGGGTGGGTTAGGAGAAACGCCAAAGGCAACGTGAGCAGAAAGCCATCGGCGCGGGTGAGGTGGGCAAGACCAGCGGTTGCTCCGGCTAAGAAGGCGAGGGAAACGGAACCGCCTTCCAAAAGTTTCCCCAGGAAGAGGAGACAAAGCCCTCCAGCCAGAGCAAACGGGGCAAAACCATCGGTAGCTGGCCAATAAACAATGTAGAAGCCGGAGAAGACGGTGAGGAGGGCAGCCAATGTCGGGATAGCTCTGCCTCGTTCTGAGGTTTTCGCCTGTAATAGTTCGGCTGCCTTGTAGCTTACAAGTGGCAAGCAAGAAGCCAGGATGACGAATGGCAGTCGGGCTGCCGAGTAATTTGTCCCCAGAAGCCTGAGGAATGGCCAAGCAATGAGTGAAGGCAAAGGCATCCAATAAGTGAAAGCGGGGTGAGGCAATTGGTTGGGGGAATCCAAGTAATTCCACAAGAACGGTTCCACCAAACCTTTCCCTTGGGCCAAACTTTCGGCTACAGCAAAATAGTAGCAAGCATCCATGTATCCCGGCTCTTTCACCGCCAGAGAAATTGCCGTGTAAAGAACCAGAGCCAAGGCAAAAACCTTTAACATGATGCTTCACCTTAACCCGAACCTGGCTTAAATTCTACCACAGAGAAAGCTTTCAAGCCATTCCGGCGCCTTGCGTCCACTCGGCCTGGGGCTGAAGCAAAGTAAGGGCAAAGCGGCGCTTCGCCCCCACCCGCCAAATGCGGCAAAGTAGTCTCCAACCATCGTGGGGATTGCTTCTGGTGCTTCACACCCTCACAATGGCATCTTGCTTGGGCAAAAGGAGTGATATAGAGAAGTCTTCTATAGGCACACTAATGCTCCTTCAGCGCAAGCATTGGGTGTGTCCCAGTTTCGTCGGGCTGGGCCGTCGGCCTTTCCGTTCAGGCGACCCGCTTTCCCGAACGGCTACCGGGGGGAGAGGGCGCTTCCAGCGCCCTTTGCAATCTAAGCCCACCGGGCCCCGACGATTTTGGGACGCACCCCAAGCATTGTCGGGGCTTGACAAAAGCAACCCCTTTGTGTATCTTTAAACCAAAATCCCAGGAAAAGAAGCCATGGAAGAGCTTAAGTATTGGCTTGGTTTCAGCTTGGTTAAAGGCATAGGGCCGGTCCGGTTCAGAAACCTTTTGGAATACTTCGGAAGCGCCAGGGAAGCATGGGAAGCCCGGCCTGAAGAGCTCGCCCGGGCAGGGCTGGACCGTCGCTCCATTGAAAACCTTCTGGCCGTCCGCAAGCGTGTATCATTGGACCAGGAAATGGAGAAGCTGCAAAAGGTAGGAATCCGCCTTGTGAGCTGGAAGGACGAGGATTACCCCTACAACTTGCGCCACGTGGAAAACCCCCCTTTCCTGCTCTTCGTGAAGGGAACTCTGAAACCGCAGGATGAGTGGGCCATAGCAGTAGTAGGAACCAGGAGGCCAAGCGTCTACGGAAAAGAGGCTACACGCTTCCTCGTGGAGCCATTAGCCCGAAGCGGGGTAACAATCGTAAGCGGACTGGCTAAGGGTATAGACGGGCTTGCCCATCAAGTTGCGCTTGAGGCCGGAGGAAGAACCATCGCTGTTTTGGGTTCAGGCCTGGATATAATTTACCCGCCTGAGCACAAATCCCTCGCCCAGGCCATCACCGAAAACGGAGCCCTAATAAGCGAATACCCCCTCGGGACACCGCCCGAGGCTACAAACTTCCCACCCCGCAACCGCATCATAAGCGGGTTGGCCAAAGGCGTCCTGGTTGTGGAAGCGGGGGAGACCAGTGGAGCCCTCATCACTGCTGAATTCGCCCTGGAGCAGGACCGCGATGTCTTCGCCGTGCCAGGAAGCATATTCTACAAGACCTGCCGGGGAACAAACCGCCTCATCCAGCAAGGAGCTAAGCTTGTCCTTTCGGCTGAAGATATCCTTGAGGAGCTCAATATAACCTTAGTAAAGGCCAGAGAAGAAGTAAAAGCTGCTGTGCCGGCCACCGATACTGAAAGCCTAATCCTCTCCCACCTCTCTTCCGAACCCGTCCACATAGATGAAATCAAGAGGGCAACTGGCTTGCCCATGTCCGAAGTCTCAAGTGCCCTGGCCATCATGGAGATAAAGGGGCTGGTGCGCCAGGTAGGGGGGATGCATTACGTTCTGGTCAGAGAAAGCAGAGCGGAATATTTCGTGGATTAGGAGGTAGCCATGTTTGCCCTCATACTTGCCGGAGGAACGGGAACAAGGCTGTGGCCAAAAAGCCGGAAGTATAAGCCGAAGCAGCTTCTGGACATTGTAGCTAAAAACACCATGCTTCAAGAAACATTCATGCGCATAAGGCCAATCCTGGAGCCAGAAAAGATTTTCGTGGTTACTAACAAAACCTACGCCTCCACCATAAAAGCCCAGCTTCCTTTAATCCCTACCTGGAACATTATCACCGAGCCGGAGGGGAAAGGAACAGCCCCATGCATAGGGCTTTCAGTCCTGTACATGAAGCGATTGGAGCCGGAAGCGGTTATGGCTTCGCTCCACGCCGACCACGTTATAGAGAAGCCTGAGGAATTCCGGAGGGCCCTCTTAGCTGCGGCTGAAGTTGCTGAAGAGGGTTACCTGGTGACCTTGGGGGTGAAACCCACCCAACCCGAAACAGGTTACGGCTACATCCGCCAGGGCCAACTCTGGAAAGAGGTGGGCGGTTTCCCGGTCTACAAAGCCGAAAAATTTACCGAGAAGCCCGATCTTGAAACCGCCTGCTCCTACTTAGAGCAGGGCTGCTATTACTGGAACAGCGGAATCTTCGTCTGGAAGCTTTCCACCATAATGGAGGAATTCCGCCAGCACATGCCCAAACTCTACTCCCAGCTTATGCGCATAGATGAAGCCATAGGCACCGAGGAAGAGGCAAAGGTCTTGGAAGAAATCTGGCAAGAAGTGGAAAGCGAGTCCATAGACCAGGGGATAATGGAAAAGTCCTCCAAAGTCATGGTTATACCCGTGGACATGGGCTGGAGCGATGTTGGCAACTGGGCTACACTGGCCGATATCCTGCCTAAGGACGAAGCAAACAACGTGATAGTGGGAGGGGAGCACATCGGCATTGATACAACTGGCTCCCTCCTGTATGGCACGAAGCGCCTCATCGCTACCGTCGGCCTCAAGGACATGATTGTAGTAGAGACTGACGATATAATCCTGGTCTGCCCCAAGAGCAGGGCCCAGGATGTGAAAAAGCTGGTGGAGCTACTTAAGGACAAGAACATGGAAGAATACCTTTGATAAGGATGGAGGAAATGGGAGAAGACATCATAGCCTACTGCGTTAAGTGCAAAGCACGCCGGCCAATGAAAAACCCTGAGCCTGTATACCTACCTGGGAATAGGCCTGCCACTCGTGGCCAATGCCCTGAGTGTGGCTCAACCTTGATTAAGCCGGGCAGAACTCCTGCCCACGAACATTTACCCGACCCCCCACAGGAGAAATACAAGCTGGTGATTGTGGAATCGCCAGCCAAAGCCCGCACTGTAGGCAAATTCTTGGGCAGGGGTTACTTGGTCAAAGCTTCCATAGGCCACGTAAGAGACCTGCTACGCTCAAGCCTCAGCGTTGATGTGTCCAACGACTTCAAACCTTATTACGTGGTCCCGAAGGAAAAGCGTGAAGTAGTAAAGGAGCTACAGGAAGCCGTCCGCGGTGCCTCCGAAGTTTACTTGGCTACCGACCCCGACCGCGAAGGGGAGGCTATCGCCTGGCACCTCATGGAAGTGGCTAAGATACCGCGCACTAAAGCCAAGAGAGTGGTCTTCCACGAAATCACTAAGCCAGCCATAGAGCAAGCTTTCGCTAACCCCAGAAGCATTGATATGAACCTGGTAAATGCCCAACAGGCACGCCGCATCCTGGACCGGCTTGTAGGTTACATGCTAAGCCCACTACTTTGGCGCAAAGTCCGCAACCGAACTTCCGCCGGAAGGGTTCAATCCGTTGCCCTCCGCCTCATTGTGGAAAGGGAGCGGGAAATCCAGAACTTCGTCCCGCAGGAGTACTGGTCCATAAAGGCCGAGCTGGCCAAGCGCACCCCTGAGCACCCTTCTTTCCTGGCTAAGCTGGTAAGCATTGATGGGAAAGAAGTAGACCTCAAGAGCCGAGAGGATGTAGAACCAGTTCTGGCTGAGTTGGAGAAGGCCTCCTACGTAGTCCAAGGGGTGAAGAGGGGGACGAGGAAGAAGAACCCTGCTCCTCCTTTCATCACCAGCACCCTTCAGCAAGAAGCATCAAAGCAGCTTGGGTTTACGGCCAAAAAGACAATGCTCATCGCCCAGCAACTTTACGAGGGCATACCCCTTGGAGAGGAAGGGCCAGTTGGCCTCATTACTTACATGCGTACCGATAGCGTCCACGTGGCTGAGGAAGCCCAGAAGGAAGCCCGGCGCTTCATAGCCGAGAAATTTGGCCAGGAACTCCTTCCCCCGAAGCCTCCTGAATACAAGACCAGCGCCAAAGTAGCCCAAGAAGCCCACGAAGCAATCCGCCCCACCAGTGTTTACCGAACCCCTGAATCCGTTGCTCCATATCTCAACAAAGACCAACTCAGGCTTTACGAACTCATCTGGCGCCGATTCCTGGCCAGCCAGATGGCCCCCGCTATATACGACACCATCTCGGTTGACATCTTAGCCGATAGCCGCTACCTCTTCAGGGCCGCAGGCTCCTCCCTGCGCTTTCCGGGTTTCTTAGTAATCTATCAAGAAGCCAAAGAGGAAGAAACCCCTTCCGAAGAAGAGGAAGCCATCCCCATCCCACCTCTTGAGCCCGATGAACCGCTGGATTTAGTGAAACTTCTACCCGAGCAGCACTTCACCCAACCCCCACCTCGCTACACCGAAGCCTCCTTGGTCCGAACTCTGGAGGAATACGGCATAGGGCGACCCTCAACCTATGCCCCCATAATCTCCACACTATATGCCAGAGGTTATGTCAAACGGGAAGGAAAACGCTTGGTCCCCACTGACATCGGCTTCATCGTGAGCGATTTACTAACCCAGCACTTCCCTGACCTTATAAATGTCGGATTTACGGCCGAGATGGAGGAAGACTTAGACCGGATAGCTCGTGGGGAGAAAGAATGGGTTATGATGCTACGGGAGTTCTATAACCCATTTGCGCAGGAAGTAGCCCGTGCCGAGAAGGTCATTGAAAAAGTTGAGCTTCCAGTAGAGGAGACAGGGCTTACTTGCGAGCTTTGCGGTAGCCCCATGGTTGTAAAATGGGGGAAGTTCGGGAAATTCCTGGCTTGTTCCAATTACCCAGCTTGCCGCAATACTAAGCCTTACTTGGTAAAGACCGGCGCTCTGTGCCCGTTATGCGGAGGAGACATAGTAGAGCGCAAGAGCCGGAAGGGACGCACTTTCTACAGCTGCATAAACTATCCTGCGTGCAGCTTCTCCTCTTGGAAGAGGCCAGTTTCAACTCCTTGCCCTTCCTGTGGCGGCCTAATGGTGGAATCGGGCAAGAATGAAGTGCGCTGCCTCAATTGCGGTGAAACGTTAACCTTGGAAGAAGAGCCGGTGTAGCCAGGAGGCAGGCCTTGGAAAAGGCCTTGGAAGAGTTGCTTACCCAAGTGCCTCCGGACAATGCTCTCTGGAAAATTTGGGAATACCAAGCTTTCCGAGAAGAGGAAATAATCCCACCGGTCCTGGACTTGGGCTGCGGCGATGGCAAGTTCACCCGAAGCCTTTTCCCTACCCCTTTGGACCTCGGCCTTGACCTCAACAAAGGGCGCTTGAAGAAAGCCCTCTCTGCCCACGTTTACCGATTTGTGCTTCAAGCCGATGCTTGCTCTTTGCCCTTCCGGGACAATTACTTCGGAACAGTGTTCAGCGCCTGCGTCCTTGAGCACATCCCCAGGGTAGAATTGGCCGTGAAAGAAGTGGGCAGAGTCCTCAAGCCGGGAGGCAAATTCTTGTTCAGTGTCCCAAGCCATTGCCTTGAGCGCTACCTTTTAGCTCCGGAAGCCAAGTCTTCCCCCTGGCTTTCCTTCTTAAGGCGAGGCTTTGCCTTTGTCATTAACAGTATTCTGAGCATGCGCCATTTTTATCCCCCGTCCTATTGGAGCGCACTGCTTACGGGAGCAGGCATGAGGCTTTCCCATTTCCGCTACATCCTCCCCCCGAAGGCTGCAGCTTTCTGGGCTCACTCCTTCTTCTGGGGCAACGCCATTTTCCCGACCCTTTTCCTCCTTTACCAGACTTCTCTTAAGCCGGCTATCCTGCGAGTATTCCTGGCAGCCCTTTTGCCTTTAGTTAAAGGCTCAGCCGTTGAAGGTGGAGCTTTGGTAATAGTGGCGGAGAAGCCAGGATGAAGAGGAGATTGGATGTCCTTCTGGTAGAGCGGGGCCTTGCCGAAAGCCGCGAGAAAGCCCAAGCTTTAATCTTGGCCGGAGAAGTCTTGGTGGAAGGGAAAGTGGTCTCTAAGCCTGGGGCCTTCGTTAACCCTGAAGCAACCATTGAGGTAAAAGAGAGCCTACCTTATGTCAGCCGCGGGGGATTGAAGCTGGGATTTGCCCTTAAAGCTTTCGGAGTTGACCCTGCAGGCACAATCGCGCTTGATGGC
>Ga0071330_1083859_pt1 | contig 35056 bp, 31 predicted proteins | sample GBScel77sediment_FD_63802 | JGI IMG/M metagenome (GOLD analysis project Ga0071330, IMG submission 63802) | Hot spring sediment microbial communities from Great Boiling Spring, Nevada - Cellulolytic enrichment Sediment 77C v2 (version 2) | ecosystem: Environmental > Aquatic > Thermal springs >...
AGAAGGCCCCCTTGAGGATCTTTCCAGAAGACCCAAAAGCTCACCGAGGAGGCTTAAGGTCGAGTTCGAGCAGCTGATTCTCAGTGAGGCAAAAAGAACAGGTTATGGCCCGATGAGGCTTTTAAAACTTTTGTGGAGGAAATATACGCTTAGGATCTCCCCCAACACCATAAAGGCCATTTTAAGGAGGCATGAAATCAGGAGAAAAAAGAGGAAGGTGAGGAGGAACTCAAGGCCCCTTTATGACTATGAGCACCTTTTACCCTTTGAGCAGATGCAGGTGGATACGAAGTACATCCTAGATCAGGACTCCCTTCCCAGGGAGGTCTATGAACATATAAAGGTATGTGGGCTACCCATTTATCAGTGGAGTGTGATAGATGTGGCCACCAGGGCGAACTTTATGGCATTGAGTTATGAGCTTTCGAGTTTCTTTGGGGCTGTGTTTTTGACCCTGGTGTTATTGTGGTTGAGAGCCCATGGGGTCAGGTGGAGGGTAAAATTGAGGATGGATCTTGGCAGTGAGTTCTGTGGGCCAAGTCCGAAGAAGCAGAGGGAGTGGAAGGAGGCCCTGAGGTTGCTTGGATCAGAGATTGAGCCTGTAAGAAAGGGGATGGGACCGCTTCAGGCTCTCATAGAAAGGGCCCATCGCTCAGATGATGAGGAATTTTACCTGATCCATGCGGAGAGGTGTCAGACAGTCGGTGAATTGATCTTAAGGGTTCAGAGGTGGCAGGACACCTGGAACTTCTTTAGACCTCACTTTGGGAGAGGGATGGAAGGAAAGACACCCTCGGAAGTCCTCAGGGAGAGGTCAGGGGGGCTTCTGAACAGCCACATCCTGAAATTTCCGGTAGTGCTTCTCGAGGCCCTATTGAGAAAGGTTGATCCAAGGCTCCTCACCTTCCCCTTCCACCTCAAAACTGGTACCGATCTCTTTACCCCTTACCCTAAAGGGGGAATAGGAGAAAACTACGAAATTTTTGTTTTTAATAACCATTTTAATAACCATGATGTCTCCACCTTCCTTTAAGTTTTACCTCTCGACCTTTTCCCCTCCATCAGCTGCAGTTAAAGCGAGTTCAACTGGAAGTTCCCCAAAGGCCAAGGCCTTGATTGCGGTGAACCAACCTTCTACCGTTTTAATGAGAGGGTAAATCAATGTAAGCCCTACAAAACCTCCAACTACAACTCCCATCGTGATCCCTAATGCTATCTTCAATCCTAACATCTCCCTCACCTCCTTTCTTTAATGTCCACCCTATTAGATGCAACTGTCGTGCCAGACGTTGAAAAACTGACTTCATACTATGAGAATCTTCAAACTCTTAAAAGGGGCAAGGAGGATAAACTTCGGAAGCGTCAGGATCTTTGTTGAAGATTTCTACAGCTAAGTGGATTTTTTCGACAATTTGGTTTATGACTTTTCAAAAAGAGGGAAGAAGAGTAAAATGGTTTTTATGGAGAGGCTTCCGGGATATGGAAGGTGTTTTATGTGTGGAAGGGTTAACCCCCGGGGGTTGAGGCTTGAACTTTTCGTCGATGGGGATGTAGTGATCACGGAATTTAAGCTTGAGGATTTTTTAATTGGATATGAAGGGATCATTCATGGAGGGGTGCAAGCGGGGATTTTGGATGAGGTGATGTGGTGGGCTTCCTCGTGGGGAAGCGGAAAGGCCACCTATACGGCGGATATGAGTATTCGTTATAAAAGACCCGCCCCTATTGATCACCGCTTCAGGGCCATAGGGAAGGTCACCCGGATGGACAATCGCTTTGTGTATACGGAAGGAGAATTGGTAGACTTGGAGGACCAAAAGGTCTGTACAACGGCTTCAGCTCGTTATTACATCTTGTCGGAGGAAAAGAGCCGAGAACTGTTCAGGCTTTTGGATTACAGTAATTGTAGTGAAGAGATTAAAAAGCGGTATTTGAAATTGGGAAACCCCGATTAACCTATCCCTATTCCTTGAAGAACGGAAAGCATAATTGAAGCAGCTACAACCGAACCCACTTGGCCTCCCGCATTGGCTCCCATGGCATACATGATAAGGTAGTTTTTGGGATTGTATTTTTGTCCCTCCCTTTGAACTACCCTTGCGGCCATTGGAAAAGCGGAAATGCCAGCTGCTCCGATGAGGGGATTAACCTTCCCTCCAGTTAAAATATAAAGCAGTCTTCCCAAAAGAAGCCCGCACACAGTATCCAAACATATTGCCAAAAAACCCAGACCGAAAACCAGAAGCGTTTGAGGCTTAACAAAAACGGGTCCAATCATGGTAGCTCCTATGGTTAAACCTAAAAGGAGGGTAACCACATTGGCTATCTCATTTTGGGCGCTTTTTGAAAGCCTTTCCACAACTCCGCATTCTCTTAAGAAATTGCCCAACATCAAAGAACCAACAAGGGGTAATCCTTTAGGAGCAATAAAACCCACAAGAATGGTAATTACCACTGGAAAAAGTAGCTTCGCGGTTCCTGAAACACTTCTTTTATAAACCCCCATCATCGTAATTTTTTCCTTTTGAGTAGTTAAGGCTTTCATTATGGGGGGTTGAATAATGGGAACAAGGGACATATAAGAATAGGCTGCCACCGCCACCGCTCCCAAAAGGTGAGGGGCATATTTGGAACTTACATAAATGGCCGTTGGACCATCACAAGCTCCAATGATCCCTATTGAAACCGCCTCCTTAAGGTCAAACCCTAAGGCCAAAGCCAAAAGGAGGGTGAGAAAGATCCCGAATTGACCAGCGGCACCGAGCAAAAACAGATAGGGTTTTTCAAGCAAAAGGCCAAAATCGGTCATGGCACCAATGCCAAGGAATATCAAAAGAGGAAAAAGCTCAGTCTTAATCCCTGCATCGTAAAAGATCCGTAAAAACCCTCCTTCCTCCATCATCTCCGAAAGGGGAATATTAACCAAAATACAACCAAAGCCTATGGGTATAAGTAAAACGGGTTCTACGTCCTTTTTTATGCCGAGATAAAAGAACAAAAGCCCCACGCCTATCATTAAAAGGTTCGACCAATGAAGGGTAGAAAAGCCCGCTCCAAGGGCTTTAAATCCTTGAAGGATGGCTTCCAAAGGGGTCATTTCTCCTCCTTGTAAGGGAAAATCCTCTTTAAAAGCTCCATCACTAAACTACAAATCCCAAGCACCAAAAGAGTTCCCCCTACCCCTACCATAAGTAAACCCACTCCAATATTCCATTTCTCCATCTTTAATCCGCCTTCGAATAAGCTTTAAAAGGCCTTTTCCAGGCCTCTTTGAGCAAGGGAAGGGGTCTTTTTATTATTTCCTTTCCTCCCAATCCGATTATAATCAAGCTCTCCTCCTCTATCACTTTCCCAATTAAGCCAAAAGGAAGCCCCCTCATTAAGTCTTCAAAAGCCCTTTGTTTTTCTGGAGGAACCGTTACCACAAACCTTCCCTGGGATTCTGAGAAAAGAAGATAATCATCCCTTTCTATGTTCTCCTTCGGTACCGCCTTAAGGTCCACAAAAAGACCAAACCCTCCCGAAAAGGCCTTTTCAGCCAATGCAACCCCTAACCCTCCGTCGGAACAATCATGACACGAAGCGAGAAGCCCTTCTTTTATCGCCTGATGAAGCCTCAAGAAAAGTTCCCTTGAGACTTGGGGTCTGACCTTGGGCACTTCATTTCCGATAAAACCCATTAACCGAAAATACTCGGACCCTCCTAATTCGGGATAAGTCACCCCCAAGACGTAAAGAAGATCACCGGGTTTTTTCACGTCCATGGTCATGGAAATCCTCACGTCGTCTATCTTGCTTATAACCGTAAAAAGTACCGTTGGAGGCACCGAGATCCTTATGCCTTTTCCCACATAGTCATTTTTCATGCTGTCCTTTCCCGAGATGCAGGGCACCAGAAAGGCCTTGGTGAAGTCATAAAGGGCCTTATTGGCCCTTACAAGCTGAGCCAGTTTAAAGTGAGCATCGTGGTTATCTTCTGAAGGAAGCGGATCAGGCCAACAGAAGTTATCCAAAGCCGCCATCCTCTCGGGGTCACCTCCTGCACAGACGTTGTTTCTTATGGCCTCCTCAAGGGCACAGGCAGTCATCCAGTAGGTATCAATGTCTCCGTATTTGGGACATATGCCATGGGAAACAACTATCCCTTCCATGGAATCAAGAAGAGGCCTTATTACGGCTGCATCCTGAGGGCCGTCGTCCATCTTTCCCACAAGGGGCTTACAAACGCTCCCCCCTTGTACTTCGTGATCGTAACGCCTTACAACCCATTCCTTGCTGGCCACATTAAGCCGTGAAAGCATCCTCTCAAGCACCTCCCCATAATCTTCAGGAGGAGGAAAATCGGGCTCAGGATAAACGGGCCTTTTCCATCGGGCAAAAAGTTGCATTCGAGGAAGACCCTCGTGGAAGAAATCCATATCCAGGTAAGCTACCGTATCTCCTTTCCAAAGGCAGTGAAATTTGCCCGAAGAGGTAAAGCGACCTATAACAGTGGCCTCCACCTCCATACTTTTCGCAAGTTCAAGCAGTTCCTCCACCTTCTCCGGAGGAACCGCCAGGGTCATCCTCTCCTGCGATTCGGAAAGAAGGATCTCCCATGGATCAAGCCCCGCATACTTTAAGGGCACCTTATCGAGCCAGATCTCACACCCACCGGCCTCACGAGCCATTTCTCCTACCGAAGAAGATAAACCGCCCGCGCCGTTATCAGTTATGGAAGTGTAAAGCCCCAGGTCACGGGCTTTTAGGAGACAATCAAACATCCTCTTTTGAACAATGGGATCACCTATTTGAACCGCACTTGTGGGGGAGGATTCGCTTAACCCCTCAGAAGAAAAGGTGGCCCCATGAATGCCATCCTTTCCCACCCTTCCTCCAACCATGACGATAAAATCCCCAGGTCTCGCCTTTTTTTCGTGGGCGGGTTCCCCTTTGATGAAACGAGGCATTATGCCGCAACTACCACAATAAACAAGGGGTTTCCCAAGATACCGCTCATCAAAAAGGATGGAACCGTTTATTGTGGGAATACCCATCTTGTTGCCCCCGTCCTCAACACCCTTTACCACTCCTTCCATTATCCTTCGAGGATGTAACACCCGAGGAGGAAGTGGACCTTGGAAATCAGGTGGAGCGAAACAAAAAACATCGGTGTTGAAAATCAGCTTAGCCCCTTTTCCAGCTCCAAAGGCATCCCTTTGAACTCCCAAAATCCCCGTTAAAGCTCCTCCATAGGGGTCAAGGGCTGAGGGCGTATTGTGGGTCTCCACCTTTATGGTTATAAGCCAATCATCATTAAAAGCCCAAATACCCGCATTGTCCTTAAATACTTTAACGCATCTGTCCTTGGGACCAAGGATCTCTCTTATCTCTTCGGTGGAACGCTTTATAAAGGTGTTAAAAAGGCTTTCTATAATCTCCTCTTGCCCCAGTTCCTCATCTATGTAATGGATACGGGCATTAAAGATCTTGTGCTTACAGTGCTCAGACCAGGTTTGAGCTATTGCTTCAAGCTCCACATCCGTTATCTCCTCCCCAAGCCCAAACCTCTCCCTTTCTCTAAGAACCTCTTCTCGTTTGAGGTAATCCCTTATGGCCTTCATCTCCTCACAGCTTAAGGCCAAAAGCCTCCTTTTGCTCAACTCCAAAAGCTCCTCATCAGATAAAAGGGAAAGGTTAAATTTCTCAACCCTCCCTCCCACAAGACCCCTTACTAGAGGAACCTCAATGGGTAACTTTTGAGGATCCCATTCGGAACGGTGAAGGACCGTGAAACGGTTGATCAAAGGATTGCCCAAGTAATCCCTGGCTATCCTCCAAGCCTCTTCTTCATTCAAATTTCCCTTAATGAGGTACTTTATGGCAGTGTAAACTCCCTCCTCTTCTCCTAAAGGACGTGAGAGCATCACCTCCAAGGCCTCACGGGCAGTTCTTCCCACATTGTCGGTCACTCCCGGAAGAAAACCCACCTCGATAAGCCAATCAAAATCCAAGAAGATTGGTTCATCAACTGAGAAAAATTGGGTTACGGGATCACTTAGGGCATTTTGGGCGAACTCGAGGACTTCTTCTTTTGTAAGGTTTGCATCAACGATATAAACCTCAACCCTTTTTACGCTTTTAACCTCAAGCCCTAAATGTTCCTTCAGACCTCTCTTTATGTCCTCGGAAAGGGCATCAAAAAAACCGTCCTTTAAGGCCACCTCAATCCTATGGGGCATTCGCTCCTCCGACTTTCATAACTTAAAACGGAGGTCTTATGATCTTCAAGCCATATAACAAGAAGATTATGCCCGTATAAAATAAGGAGATAAGAAGGGATTTCCGAAGGGTTCCTTTTTTCTTTTGCATCATCCCTTCAACGCCCTTATGCATCAATAAAAACCCCACGAAATTGGTGAGCCAATAACCAATGACCATACCCGGGAAAAATAGCCTTTTTGAAAAAAAAGAAAGCCCACTTCCAAAAAGATAAGCCAAGGGGAGGTTTATGAAGGCATCGTTCCACCAAGATAAAGGGGAGAGAAGGTATCCTATGCCGAAAATGAGGAGGTTTTTAAAGGTTCGTGCTTTCGGTGTCCTCATTCTTTGAAGAAGCCTTCCCCACGATGACCTTGGCTGGGCGGAGAACCCTGTCGTTTAAAAGGTATCCTTTTTGCACCTCTTTTACGATTTCAAGAGGCTCAATCCCTTCAAGTGCTACTTCACCTACTGCTTCATGCAGTTCCGGATCGAATCTTTCGCCAAGTGTCTTTATTTCCTCCACTCCGAACCGCCTTAAGACTGATCGAAACTGTTCTAGGATCAATTGAAGGCCTTGAAGAATGGATTCTGTCTTTTCATCCCTTTGAGCATGTTCTAAGGCTCTTTCTAAATTATCAAGCACCGGCAAAAGCTCCTTCAAAAGCTCTTCGTTCCCATAACGGACCAATTCCGCTTTTTCTCTCGCCACCCGCTTACGATAATTATCGAATTCCGCATAAAGACGGACGAACTTATCGTAATTTTCCTGGGCTTGAGCTTTAGCTTCCTCAAGTTCCTTCTTGACTTCATCAAGCTCTTTCTTTAAAGCTTCCACCTCCTCTATCTGCATCTGAAGCTCCTGTGCCTCTTTCGCTTCCATGAGCGCTCCCTCCAAGAAAGGGTCTCTTTGAAAGTTAAACACTATGAAGCTTCCCCTCAAGGAAGGCCCATTTCACGGAGAAGCAAAAGAAAGCCGCAACTCAAAAGGCCTGAAACCACATCGTCTATCATAACCCCGAAACCACCTTTTAAGGCTTCCAATTTCTTCAAAGGGAAGGGTTTTAAGATATCAAACAACCGGAAAAGAAAAAAACCAAGTACAAATTCAAGAAGCGTCCGAGCAAAAAACAAAGCGAAAAGAGTCCCCACCACTTCGTCTATAACTATCATGGGGTGATCTTTCTTCTTAAGGAGAACTTCAGCCCTTTCGACGGAGAAAAGTCCGAGAAAAAAAAGAAAAAGTATCAAAAGAAGATGCCAAAAATGAGAAAGCGAGGAAAGCACAAAGGCAATGGGCAAGGTAGCTAAAGAGGCTATACTCCCCGGGGCAAAGGGGATCTTCCCCACTCCAAAAAAGCTTACGAAAAGAAGCACCCCTTTATCCTTCACCGAACTTCCTTATGGCCTCCTTTAAGTCGATCTTGCCCTCGTACAGAGCCTTTCCTATTATCACGCCCACAAGGTTGGGTATTTTTGAGGAGCGTTCTATATCCTCAAGGGAAGATATGCCTCCGGAGAGTATAAATGGGACTTGAAGTGAACTTAACCTTTCAGCCCCTTCGAAATTAGGACCCGAGATGGTACCGTCTTTTAATATGTCGGTATAAATAAACAATCGGACTCCCAAATCCTTCGCCCTTTTGGCAAAATCCATGACCTTAAGACCGCTTGGCTTCCTCCATCCATCGATCATAAGTTCTCCTTCTTTTACATCTAAAGCTAAAACAATCCTATCTGGAGCGATCTTTAAGGCTTCTTTTAAAAACTCCTCATCAAGGATTGCTCGTGTGGAAAGTATCAGCCTCTGGATGCCTAAAGAAAGCCATCTCTCCACATCCTCAACACTCCTTATACCTCCTCCCAGTTGGATTTGGAGACTGGTGTTTTTCACAATCTCGAGAATAACCCCTTGATTCTTTTTCGAATCCCCTTGGGCCCCATCTAAATCTATAAGATGAAGCCATCTGGCTCCGCATTCTTCCCATCTTTTCGCTACTTCCAAGGGATCATGAGAATAAAGTACCTCCCGCTCAAAAATGCCTTGATAAAGCCTCACACATCGCCCGTCCTTTATGTCTATGGCCGGGATTATCAGCATTAAAGAAGACCCTTGGTCGAGGGAATTTCGGTTTTCCGTGGATCCAGTTGGACCGCCTCTCTGAGGGCAAGGGCAAATCCTTTGAAAAAGGCTTCACTTATATGATGAAGGTTCCTCCCTTCAAGTAGCCTCATATGAAGGGTCAAAAGCGCGTGGTTCACAAAGCCCCTAAAAAAAACCTCCAAAAGCTCAAAATCGAACTCCCCCACCTTTCCCTTAACATCGGCCCTTAAGTCCAAAAAGGGCCTCCCCGAAATGTCAACGGCCACAAGTACAAGCGTTTCATCCATCGCCAAAACCGAATGGCCAAAACGCCTTATCCCCTTTTTGTCACCAAGCGCCTTTAAAAAGGCCTCCCCAAGGCATATGCCCACATCCTCAACCAAATGGTGATAATCCACCTTAAGATCCCCTTTTGCTCCAACCTTAAGGTCAAATAGGGCATGTTCGGCCAGTTGCTCTAGCATATGATTGAAAAAACCAACGGGGGTCTCTATCTCCTTTTCTCCCTTACCATCGAGGTTTATAAAGACCTCGACTTCCGTCTCCTTTGTCTTCCTTAAAACTTCGGCCTTCCTATCCATCTTTAAGCCTCCCCAATAGGGCATCCCGGTGCCCCAAAAGTCCTTCCTCTTCAGAAAGTCTTATCCCTACCGAGGCCAATTCCTTAAGCTTATCCCCGCTTAAGGAAAGGAATTGTATCCTTTTAAGGAAGTTCTCAACCCCTAAAGGAGAACTGAAGCGCGCTGCTCCTCCGGTAGGCAGAATATGATTGGGCCCTCCACAGTAATCCCCAAAAGCCACCGAGGTTTCTTCACCGATGAAAACGGAGCCCGCATTTTTCACTTCCCCAAACCATCGCCAAGCATCTTTAAGGTGAAGTTCCAGGTGTTCGGGGGCAAATTGGTTTACTAACTCCACCCCTTCCTTTAAGTCTCTCACGATTATAATAAACCCATTTTCTTTTAGACACTTTCGGGCTATCTGCTTCCGAACCAAACCATCAAGAAGCTTATCCACCTCTTCAAGCACCCTCTGAGCATAGGATCTATCCGGAGTGATCAATACGGCCCAGGCATCTTCATCATGTTCGGCTTGACTCAAAAGGTCAAGGGCAGCTTTGTAAGGTGAAGTAGTGCCATCGGAAAGAATTAAAAGTTCCGAAGGCCCTGCTAACATGTCGATTCCCACCTCACCGTAAAGGAGCTTTTTGGCAGCCTGAACGTAAAGGTTTCCGGGCCCAACGATGAGATCAACCTGCGGGATGCTCTCAGTGCCATAGGCCAAAGCCCCTATTGCTTGAGCCCCTCCGATTTGGAAAAACCTTGAGGCACCGCTTATTAAAGCCGCAAAAAGAAGAACAGGCCTTGCAGGAGGAGGGCTTGCCACGATCACTTCCTTCACCCCAGCTACAACCGCTGGGATAACGCCCATCAAAACCGAAGAAGGATAAGAAGCCTTGCCCCCAGGCACATAAAGGCCCACCTTCTCAACGGGTCTAAAAACCTCACCCCTTATGATGCCCTCTTTCACCTCCATCCAATCCCGAGGAAAGGAGGAAAGGCAGAAACTTTCGATCTCCTTTTTGGCCTTTAAAAGGGCTTCTTTTAGGGAAGAATCGAGTTCCTTTTCCGCCTTAACCCATTCCTCTCTTTTTATCTCAAGCTGATTAGGCTCAAGCCTTATCCCATCAAGCTTTTGGGTTAGCTCACATAACGCTTTATCCCCTTCAATTTTTACCTTTTCCAAGATTTCCTTTACCCTTTCGGAGACCTCTTCGAAGACGCCTTTTCTCCTTTTTAGGGTCTCCTTCCAAAAAGAGGGAAAATCCCCGCGTGAGCTCTCAATGATTTTCATCGATCTCCACTTCTTCAATATGAGCCCCAAGCTCTTGAAGCTTATCCTTAAAATTCTCATAACCCCTTTCCAAATGCTCAATCCCCCCAACAAGGGTCTCCCCTTCGGCCACAAGCCCGGCCAACACCAAGGCGGCACTGGCCCGAAGGTCCGTCGACATAACCGGGGCTCCTGTAAGATTAGGCACTCCCTCTACGATGGCGTTTTGTCCTTGTACCTTTATCTTGGCCCCAAGCCGATTGAGCTCGTTAACATGCAAGAACCTGTTCTCGAAGATCGTTTCAGTGATGACCGATAACCCCTGGGCCAGGGACATTAAGACCATGAATTGAGGTTGAAGATCCGTCGGGAACCCGGGATAAGGTGCGGTTCTTACATCCACGGCCCTGGGTCTTGAATGAGAGGAAACCCTTAAGCCATCGTTCTCCTTCTGAAAATTGACCCCTGTCTCCATGAGTTTGCTCATCAACGCTTCCAGGTGTCCGATTTCTATCCCTTCCACTAACACATTCCCCTTGGTCAAAGCCGAGGCGATGAAAAAGGTCCCGGCCTCGATCCTGTCCGGAATCACCCGATGGGTAATCGGTCGAAGTTCCTTCACACCCCTCACCCTTATAGTGGGAGTTCCCTCGCCTTCTATTTCAGCTCCCATCTCCTTTAAGGCCTTCACAAGATCCACCACCTCTGGTTCCAAGGCCGCGTTTTCTATTATCGTCTCCCCTTCCGCAAAAACAGAAGCCATAAGGAGGTTTTCGGTGCCAGTTACCGTAGGGACATCTAGATAAATCCTTGTTCCCTTTAGCTTTTTGGCCTTGGCGTAAATGTAGCCCCTTTCGACCTTTATCTCCGCCCCTAAAAGCTCCAACCCCTTAAGGTGTTGATCCACCGGTCTGGCCCCTATGGCACATCCTCCGGGAAAGGAGACCTGAGCCTCACCCATCCTTCCGACAAGGGGTCCAAGGACCAAAATCCCCGCCCTCATGGCCCTCACAAGTTCATGAGGGGCTTTGACCTCTCTTAGGGTACTCGCATCAAGTTTCAAGGTAGAAGGGGAAATCCACTCGCACTTAACCCCCATCCCTTCTAAAAGAAGCGAAAAGGTCTCCACATCCTTAACATGGGGGACATTCTTCAGAACCATAGGCCCTTCCACCAAAAGTGAAGAGGCCATTAAGGGCAAAGCGGCGTTTTTTGCCCCACTCACCTTAACCCTGCCCTTAAGCCTCCAACCCCCTTCTACCTTGTAAGCCCTTCCCATCTCCCCTTTACGACCCTTTTTATTCCAGAATAATCTCTAACGGAACTTACTTCCTTAAACCCAGCCTTTTTAAAAAGTTCCTCCACCTTCTCGGCCTGTCCATATCCAACCTCAAGCAAAAGCCAACCCTCCTTTTTCAAGTACCTTCCAGCTCCTTCCACTATCCGCCTTATTACCGAAAGACCATCAGGACCACCATCCAAGGCCTCAAGCGGTTCGTAATCCCTTACTTCGGGAGGAAGGTTAAAGATATCGTGGGTAGGGATATAAGGCGGGTTTGAGACTATAAAGGAAAAACCACTTTCTTCCGGGAAAAGATCGGCCTCAACTAAAAAGACCCTATCCCCTACTTGATGAAGGGCCACATTCTCTTCGGCCACCTTAAGGGCCTCGCGGGATCTTTCACTGGCCCATATTCGGGCAGAGGGCAACTCCTTGGCTAAAGCTATGGCTATGGCCCCACAACCAGTTCCTATATCGAGAACCTTTAGGGGGCCGTTCGAGGATGACGAAAGCTTCAACACTTCTTCTACGAGCAGTTCCGTCTCGGGTCGAGGGATAAGACAAGCAGGGCTTACCTTGAACCTCAATGACCAAAATTCCTTCTCCCCTATGATGTAGGCTACTGGCTCTCCTTGAAGCCTCCTTTTCACCATATCACTTAAGACCAAAAGTTCCTCCTCTTTTAACTTCCTCTTCAATGTGTATAGTTGTGCCCTGCTTTTTCCGAGTAGATAACTTAAGAAAACCTCCGCTTCAAGTCGAGCAGAGGAAATACCAGCTTCTTCGAGGATTTTGGTTAGGACCGTTAAGGCTTCAAGGACTTCTCGGGAGGTTTTTCTTTTTGTCAATCCCTTAAGCCTCCTCCATCTTCTTCAAGGCCTCCGCTTCCGTGTAAGCTATCAAGGCATCGATTAGCTCGTCCAAGTCCCCGTCAAGCACTTCTTCAAGCCGATAAATGGTAAGGCCAATTCGGTGATCAGTGACCCTATTCTGAGGGAAGTTATAGGTCCTTATCTTCTCACTTCTTTCACCAGTACCGATCTGACTCTTCCTCTCCTTAGCTATCTGGATTTCCTGTTCCTTTCTCTTTAACTCCAATAAACGAGCCATCAAGATCTTCATGGCCTTGGCTCTATTCTGATGCTGTGACCGTTCGTCCTGACATTGAACCACTATACCGGTGGGGATATGGGTTATCCTTACGGCGGTTTCGGTCTTATTGACGTGTTGACCTCCGGGGCCTGAGGCTCGGAAGACTTCTATCTTTAAATCCTTCGGGTCAATTTGAACCTCCACCTCTTCGGCCTCGGGCAAAACGGCTACTGTGGCCGTCGAGGTATGGATGCGTCCTTGAGCTTCGGTTATGGGAATCCTCTGCACCCGATGGACCCCGCTTTCGTGTTTTAACCGACTGTAAGCCCCCTTCCCCTGAATCAGGGCTATTACCTCCTTAAATCCACCTAACCCCGTAGGGTGAGCATCCAAAAGTTCCACCTTCCAGCCTGATCGTTCGGCATACCGAGTGTACATGCGGAAGAGATCGCGAGCAAAAAGGGCTGCCTCCTCTCCCCCGGTGCCAGCCCTTATCTCCAAAATCACGTTGCGCTCATCCCTAGGGTCTTTCGGCAAAAGGGCAAGTTTTAATTCCCTCTCCAACTTCTCGAGCTTCTCCTCAAGCTGTTGCTTCTCCTCCTGGGCTATATGCCTCAACTCTTCATCCTGGTCTTCCAATAGTTCCTTAACTTCCCTTAGCTTCTCGCGAAGGGCCTTGTATTGCCGAAAAGGCTCAACGATTCTTTTAAGCTCGGCGTGTTCCTTCGCGTATTTTTGATAGAGCTCAGGGTCACTTATGACCTCTTCCCGTAAAAGAGAGGCCTCCACTTCTTCAAACCGTTTTTCTATTTCCTCCAGCTTTTTTAGAACTTTTTCAAGCAGCACGTTAACTTAAGTGGATTGCCCTTCCCCTTGTTGCTCGAAGAATTTCCGGTATTTTTTCTGGAACTTTTCAAGCTTCCCGGTGGTATCTACCAATTTCTGTTGACCAGTAAAGAAAGGATGACACTTGGAACAGATGTCCACTTTGTAATCCCTCCTGGTAGAAAGGGTCCTGAAAGTAGCACCACAAGCGCAAGTTATGGTGATCTCATAAAGAGGGGGGTGAATATTATCCTTCATTTCCTTTCCTCCTTTTCTTAAATGGATAACACTTCTTTTTATTAAAGACAATGCCTATTGGTTCATGTTCTCCAAGAATTCCCTATTGGACTTCGTTCCTCTCATTTTGTCAAGCAGGAATTCCATCGCCTCAATGGGGGTCATGTTCAGCAATACCCTTCTCAAAAGCCAGACCCGATAAAGGGTCCATTCGTCAAGAAGGAGCTCTTCTTTTCGGGTACCGGAGCGGGTTATGTCAATAGCGGGAAAGATCCTTCGATCGGCAAGTCTTCGGTCTAAGATTAGCTCCATATTCCCTGTGCCTTTAAATTCCTCGAATATCACCTCATCCATACGGCTTCCCGTTTCGATCAAGGCCGTTCCTATAATGGTCAGACTTCCCCCTTCTTCTATGTTTCGGGCCGCCCCAAAGAAGCGTTTGGGCTTCTGCAAGGCGCTTGCCTCAATACCTCCTGAAAGCACCTTACCCGAAGAGGGAACTACCGCATTGTAAGCCCGAGCCAATCGGGTTATGCTGTCAAGCAATATCACCACATCCCTCTTGTATTCAACAAGCCTTTTGGCCTTCTCGATCACCATCTCGGCCACTTGAACGTGTCTTTGAGGCGGTTCGTCAAAGGTGGAACTTATAACCTCACCCTTAACGGTCCTCTCCATGTCCGTTACTTCTTCGGGTCTCTCATCTATCAAAAGAACTATGAGATAAACCTCAGGGTGATTTTTCATCAACGCATGGGCTATTGACTGAAGAAGCATTGTCTTTCCAGCTCTTGGTGGGGAGACGATAAGCCCCCTCTGGCCTTTTCCGACAGGGGTCAATAGATCCATGATCCTGGTGGAGTAATCATCCTCATCATACTCCAACTTGAACTTCTCCATGGGATAAAGGGGAGTAAGGTTGTCAAAAAGCACCCTTTCTTTTGCCTTTTCCGGGTCCTCAAAGTTTATCTTTTCCACCTTAAGAAGGGCAAAATATCTCTCCCCCTCTTTTGGAGGCCTCACCTGTCCACTGACGGTATCACCCGTCAAGAGGTTGAAACGCCTTATCTGGGAAGGAGAGACGTAAATGTCATCGGGCCCGGGAAGATAGCTGTTTTCGGGGGATCTTAAAAATCCGAATCCATCCGGTAATACCTCTAAAACGCCCTCCCCATAAATTACCCCTTCCCTTTGGGCATGAGCGTTAAGAATGGCATAAATGAGGTCCTCTTTACGCATACCCGAAGGGTTATCGATGCCGAACTCGTACGCGAGTTTGAGGATCTCGTTCATCTTCATTCGTTTAAGTTCAGTAAGGTTCAGGGCATTCATGCTACCTCCTTAGGGCGTGTTTTAAAATCTCAAGGCCTGTTTTTAAAACTTGATCTCTCAAGTAAGAAAAGTCTTTAGAGTTATTTATGACATAGTGGGCCATCGGGAATTTGGCTTCTAAAGGAAGCTGAGCCTTAATCCTATTCTCCGCCGCCTTAGGGTCTAACTTATCCCGTCGAATAAGCCTTTTTATCTGAAGTTCAGGAGGACAATAAACCAATACCACAAAATCCATCAACTTCCAAGTGCCCTTTTCGATGAGAAGAGGTGCTTCTATAACCAAATTCCTTCCGGACTCTTCCATTAGCTTCATTATCCTTTCTTCAACTAAAGGGTGTACAATTCTCTCAAGTAAAAGCCTCTTTTCAGGATCCTCAAACACTATCCGACCAAGCGCTTTTCTATCTATAGCGCCATCAGGACTGAGGATCTCCTCCCCGAAAGCCTCGATGACCTTTAGGTACCCAACTTCCCCTTTTCCGAGGACCTCATGGGCTATTTGGTCCAAGTTCACAAGGTCAAGCCCAAGCAGAGCGGATAAAATCCGACCTACAGTGCTTTTTCCCGTACATATTCCTCCTGTTACTCCTATTAGCAACTTTTGAACCCTTGAGAAAAACCTTAAATATCTATGTTCTCAACGCTTAAAGCGTTTTCTTCTATAAACCTTCTTCGTTCTTCCACCTGCTCGCCCATCAGGATGCTGAATATCTCATTGGCCTGAACCGCATCTTCGATCCGGACTTGCAAAAGCGATCTGGTCTCCGGAGACATGGTGGTCTCCCACAGTTGTTCTGGATTCATCTCCCCAAGTCCTTTGTACCTTTGAATGTAAAGTCCCTTTCTGCCCACTTCCAAGACCTTCCGAGTAAGTTCAAAAAGGTCATTTACCCTTTCCTCTCTGCCCTCGGTCAAGATGATAAGTGGAAAAGAGGAAAATAGGCCCTTTAGCTCATTATAAAGTAGGAAAAGCCTCCTATACTCATTGGATTGGAGAAAATCCCAGCTTATCTTCCTGCCCCTCCCTTCGAGATCGGTAAAATATAGTTCGTAAAGCCCGTCCTCCGTCTCGATAAGCCTTACTTGCACTTGATTTCCCAGTTCATCGATCAGGTTCTGTAAAACCTCCTTGGAAAGGAATTCCTCCCTATGCTTCAATTGAAACTTCAACATCCCCAAAACCAGCACTCGACTTATACCCCTCCTTTCCAAAAGGGAAAGGATCCTTTCAAATTCAAAGGCCTTTTTCATAAGGCTCGAAAGTTCCTTTTCCTCAAGCTCTTTTTGAGAGATCCTGAGCTTTATCTTCTGGACCGCCCTTCGAATAACAAAGTCATCAAGGTCGGAATCGCTCCTTAGGTAAACTGTTTCTTCCCCCACCTTCACCCTATAAAGAGGGGGTTGAGCTATGTAAAGGTAGCCCTTTTCTATTAGAGAAGCCATCTGGCGGAAGAAAAAGGTCAGAAGAAGCGTCCTTATATGAGAGCCATCCACATCGGCATCGGTCATTATTATCACCTTATGGTATTTAACGTCGTCGGAAGAATTCTCCTTTAAAGGAGCCATCCCAAGGGCTGCAAAAATGGTGCGAATCTCCTCATTGGAAAGCACCTTGTCGATTCTTGCCTTCTCCACATTTATTATCTTACCCTTTATGGGCAAAATGGCCTGATAACGCCTATCCCTGGCCTGCTTGGCCGAACCGCCAGCGCTTTCCCCCTCCACTATAAATAGCTCTCTTTTTTCAGGATCCTTCTCCTGACAATCGCTGAGCTTACCGGCTAAGAGCGTACTCTCAATCGAACCTTTCTTTCTAACTAGTTCCTTCGCCTTTCGTGCCGCTATCCTAGCTCTGGCAGCCTCTATTATTTTGGACAATATCTTTTTCGCCTCCTGAGGGTTACGCTCAAGATAATCTGAAAGTCCATCGTTTACTATGGATTCCACTATGCCTTTCACTTCGCTATTGCCGAGTTTGGTCTTCGTTTGACCCTCAAATTGAGGTCTTGAAAGTTTAACGCTTATCACCGCCGTAAGCCCCTCTCTCACATCATCACCGCTTAAACCCTCTTTGAGTTCCTTTTGCCCTCCCTTTTGGTTAAACAAGTTATTAAGCGTTCTCGTTAAAGCGGATTTAAAACCGATTACATGAGTACCTCCTTCGGTGGTTTTTATACAATTGGCAAATGAAAGTATATTTTCGTTGAAAGTATCATTATACTGAAGGGCTACCTCCACAAAACATCCGTTTCTCTCTCCCACAATATAAATTGGCTCATCATGGATCACGGTTTTGTTTTTATTCAATTGTCTTACCATTTCCTTGATGCCACCTTCATAACAATAAGAGATCTTCTTCCCGATCCTTTCGTCTTGAAGAGTCAGGCATATCCCTTTGTTTAAAAAGGCCAACTCCCTTAACCTATGGCTCAGATGCTCATAGTCAAACTCCAAATCCCCAAAGATCTCGGGATCGGGTTTGAACCTTATGGAGGTACCGCTTCCTTGAGCGTATCCCTTCACTTTAAGAGGAGTAACCGGTTTTCCCCTTTCGTATCTTTGCCACCATATATTTCCATCCCTTATGACTTCAACCTCCAGATACTCGGAAAGGGCATTCACCACCGATAACCCGACCCCATGAAGTCCACCAGAGGTCTTATATACTCCTTCCTCGAACTTACCCCCTGCATGTAACTTGGTGAGAACCACCTCAAGAGCAGGCCTCCCCTCTTCGGGGTGTATATCGATGGGTATTCCTCTTCCGTTATCCCTAACGGTCACGCTTGAATCCATGTGGATTATGACCTCTATCTCCGTACAAAAACCCGCCTGGGCTTCATCGATGCTATTATCAACGAGCTCCTCCACAAGATGATGTAGCCCTTCAAACCCCGTATTCCCTATATACATGCCAGGGGTCTTTCTAACCGCTTCAAGTCCTTCTAAAACCTTTATCGCCTCGGCAGTATAACTGGTCCGCAAGTTTAACCTCCTCATTCCAGCATCCGCATGGGCATCACCACATAAAGATAAGCATCGTTTTTCTCTTCCCTTAAAAGGGCAGCGCTCTCTGAATCCCTCAGTTCAAACCTGACCCTCTCCTCTTCCATCACATTTAAGGCCTCAATGAGGTAATGGGCGTTGAACATGATCCGTAGGGGAAACCCTTCATATTGAATGTTTAAACCCTCCCTATACTCTCCACTTGGCCCTTCTACTTGGAGTTCAAACCTCCCATCGGGAGAAAAGTTCATCTTTACTCCTTCTCCTTTTTCACCGGAGAAAACACTAGCCCTTCTTAAGGCTCGAAGAAAAATCTCCCGATCTATAATGGCTTTATTATCAAGACCTGAAGGTAACACATACTTATACTCAGGAAAACCTCCTTCAAGAAGCCTTACCGAAAGTAAACTCTTCTCCCCTTCAAAATGAAGAAGGTTCTCTTTACTTTTGATGTTTAATTTCCCTTCTTCACCGAAGACCCTTCTTATCTCCATAACGCCCTTTTTCGGCAACACCCATTGCGCCGGCTTTAAAACCCCCTCTATTTCACTCTGATAAAGGGCTAACCTATGACCATCAGTCGCAACAAGTCGCAAAACACTTTTTTCAACTTCAAACAATACCCCATGTAGGTTCATCGAAGATTGTTGAGACGAAGTACAGAAAGAAACCCTTTTTATCATCTTTTTTAAAAGAGATCCGTTTACCGAGAAAACCTCTTCTTTAGCCTCTGAAAAACGAGGGAAATCCTTTGGATCAAGCCCAGCTAATCGGAAGGAGATGTTACCACTTGAGATCTTCACCCAAAAGTTATCCTCGGTTTCAAAATAAAGATCCTCCTTGGGCATTTCTTTTACTATCTCATAGACCTTTCTCGCTTCCACACATATTTCTCCTTCTTCCTCTACCCTGCCAGAAACCTTTTCCCTCAAACCTATCTCAAGATCCGTGGCCTCTAAGAATATTTCACCCTTAGCCTGAATAAGTACATGCGAAAGAATCGGATAAATAGTCCTTTTCTCCACAATTCCCTGAAGTTTTGCTAAGGTCTTTTGAAGGTTTTCTTTTCCTACTTTTATTTTCATCTTTCCTCCTCACTATGTGGAAAATGTGGAAAACCTCATTAAGTCTTTAAAAACTAAGAAAATGCTTGTAAAAAAAGATGGTCCAAGTTACTAACTTAATCAACTTTTCAACATTTTCTCAAGTTCCTCCACCATCTCGCGAAAAACCCGATCGTTTTTCAACCTCTCTTCAATCTTTCTTATTGCATGAATGACCGTAGAATGATCCCTACCACCAAAGGATCTCCCTATTTCTACCAAAGGGGCGTCGGTGTATTTTTTAACCAAATACATGGCTATTTGCCGAGGGACAACTACTTTCTGCATCCTTCTTTGAGAAATTAACTCTTTAGGTTTTATCCTAAAATAACTGCAAATTTTATTAATGATTTTTTCTATCGTTATAGGTTGATCTTCTTTTATTATGTTTTTCAAAGCTTCTTTTGCAAGTTCAATGTCAATTCTCTTCCTTGTCAATGAAGAATATGCGCCAAGCCTAATTAAACAACCTTCAAGCACTCTTATATTAGACGAGTCGATCTTTGAAGCAATAAAAAAAGCCACATCATCAGGCAAGTCGATATTTTCGATCTCTGCCTTTTTCTTCAGGATTGCAACTTTAGTTTCCACATCAGGTGGTTGAATATCCACTATGAGTCCCCATTCGAAACGGGATCTTAATCTTTCTTCGATATTTGAAATATCCTTTGGAAATCGATCACTCGTTATCACTATTTGTTTTTTGTTTTGATAAAGAGTATTAAACGTGTGGAAGAACTCCACCTGGGTTCTTTCTTTGCCAGCCAGAAATTGGATATCGTCTATGAGAAGAACATCCATTGTGCGATATTTATTTCTGAAGGCGTCCATTTTTTCGTAGCGAATGGAGTTGATAAGCTCATTGGTGAATTCTTCAGAAGAGACGTAGCAGACCTTAAGTGGATCTGAGACTCGGCGTTCCTTTATTATTTGTTGGCCTATGGCGTTAAGAAGATGCGTTTTCCCTAATCCCACTCCCCCGTAAATAAAAAGGGGGTTATACCTTAAACCGGGTTTTTCGGCCACCGCTAAAGCAGCGGCGTGAGCCAATTGATTACCGCTTCCCACTACGAAATTATCAAAGGTATATCTCGGATGGAAGGCCTGCAGGGCTTGCTGTATTCTTTCTTGATCGTGTAGATCCGATGTGGATTGTTCTTCAAATTTCTCCACCACAAGTTCCACATTATAACAATCCCTCTGGGTCTTCCTCAGGGCTTCTTGGATTTGATCAAGGTAATGTTCCTTCACCCATTCGCGGAAGAACTTATTAGGAGTAGCGATTACCAGGGTTTGGCCCTCAACGCGAGCGCGAAGGGGTTTTATCCAGGTCTCATAAGCGTTAAAAGAAAGGTTCTCCCTTAAATGATCAAGAACCTCATTCCAAAGCTCACTCATCTGGTGACTCAGTTTTATCCTCCAGGAAGGTGGTGCCGAGGGACGGAGTTGAACCGCCGACACGCGGATTTTCAGTCCGCTGCTCTACCGCCTGAGCTACCTCGGCACCAAAATAAGGATAACGAAAGGAGCCGGACGATGTCAAGGTCCCCGGGGTGGCTTAAAAATTATAAAAAGTTCATCCCAAAAGTAACTCGAATTTTCATTAACAAAACTTAAAGGGCGAATATCACTACAGCTCTTTTCTAAACCAAATCCTCACTTAAAATTGGAACCTTGAAGCTTCGTTTGATTTGGTTGACAGTTGTACTCACTGAGTTATACTTTGTTTAATAAAAGGCGAAATTAAAATCACATGAAAGGAGAGAAAAGTCATGAAAACAGCGAAGCTGATAGTGTTACTAATTTTAGTAATTCTTTTAGGGATAGTTTTTGTTCAAAACCTTGAGCGAGTAAAATTACATTTTCTTTTCATTACAATAGAGATGCCACACATTATTTTGTTGTTATTTGCTGTGGGAGCAGGTTTTGTGCTCGGTTTACTAGTTGTATTATCAAAAAGACTAAAAAATGGCAAACAGGATCAATAATAAGAACAGCAATAAATGGCATGCTTTAGACGTCCAAGAAGTGCTTAAGCGCCTTGGTGCATCTGAAAATGGGCTTTCAAGTGATGAAGCTTTGCGTCGTCTGGAGAAGGTAGGTCCTAATTCCTTGGTGGTAGAAGAAGGTATAAATCCCTTCCGGCTTCTAATAAGGCAGGTTCACAATCCATTGATATATCTTTTAATTTTTGCTGCCATCCTTTCAATTTTTATAGGACATACTATTGATGTAATAGTAATTGCCGGTGTAATCATTTTAAACACCATACTTGGTTTTTTTCAGGAGTGGCGTGCAGAGAAGGCATTGTCTGCTCTTCGCCGTATGGCTTCTCCTCATGCAAAGGTCTTGAGAGATGGCAATCCAAAGTTAATAGATGCCTCTGAGGTTGTTCCTGGAGACATTCTTTTTCTTGAAACTGGTGATAAGGTCGCGGCAGATGCAAGGTTGATATGGGTTAACGAACTGCAGGTGGATGAATCAGCCCTTACGGGAGAATCCTTACCAGTGGCAAAAATTGTGGAAGTTTTAAAACCTGATACCCCTTTAGCAGATCGGAAAAACATGGTTTTTACGTCTACCAATGTAACAGGCGGTAGAGGTTTAGCAGTAGTTGTTGCTACCGGTATGAATACCGAGATTGGAAAAATCGCTGCTCAAGTCAGCGCTACAAAAAGGGAAGAAACACCTCTTCAAAAAAGAATGCATAAACTTAGCATTTTCATTGGAGTTGGTGCTATCATTTTATCCTCTTTTGTTTTCGTTCTTGGACTGTTAAGCGGTTATAAGATTGTGGAGATGTTAATGTTTTCTGTAGCCGTTGCGGTTTCTGCCATTCCTGAGGGGCTTCCTGCAGTTATTAGTGTGACCTTAGCACTTGGGGTTCAACGCATGGCATCCCGGAAGGCTCTAATTAGACGCCTTCCAGCAGTCGAGACCCTTGGTTCTGTGACCGTAATTTGCTCAGATAAAACAGGCACTATAACTAAGAATCAAATGACGGTAAAGAAAATTTGGGCTGGAGGTCAAATTTATGAAGTTACGGGTGATGGTTATGTGCCTGAAGGGGAAATTAGGAAAGAAGGGGGAGAGAAGCTTGAAAAACTCCCAGAGGATCTGAAGAAGTTTCTCGAAATTGGGCTTTACTGCAACAATGCGGTTCTAAGAAAAAAAGAGGGACAGTGGATTGTAGAGGGGAATCCAACTGAAGGGGCATTAATAGTAGTTGCTATGAAGGCGGGTCTGGAGGAAAACCAAGAAAAAAAGAAGAGACTCTCAGAGATCCCGTTTTCGAGCGAGGCTAAGTACATGGCGACCCTTCATGCTGGTGAAAAAAATGGTAAATCCATCGTTTATATCAAGGGAGCTCCGGATAGGATCATAGGATTTTGTTCTCACATCTTGGTAAACGGAGAGCCTGTAGAACTTGATGAGACTCTCCGTAAAGAGATAGAGAGAATAAGCGAAAACTTTGCGTCCGAAGCACTTCGAGTAATGGCTGGAGCCTACAAAGAGTTTGAAAATAAGAATGAGCTTCAACGAAGTGATGTAGAAAGAGGACTGATCTTCGCTGGACTTTGGGGAATGATCGATCCACCGCGTGAAGAAAGCGCTGAAGCGGTCAGACAAGCCAAAGAAGCAGGGGTTAAAGTTGTCATGATTACTGGTGATCATGCTGTAACTGCCCTTGCCATCGCTAAGAAAGTGGGAATTGTTGAGAATGGAAAAGTTATTACGGGAAAAGAAATTGATGAGATGGAAAACCCCAGAGTTGCTAAAGCTGCATTGGAATATGGCGTTTTTGCTCGAGTCACCCCTGGTCATAAATTAAAGATCCTTAGATCCCTCAAAGATCACGGGCAAATTGTGGCCATGACCGGTGACGGTGTTAACGATGCTCCTGCCCTTAAGGGTGCTGATATTGGAATTGCCATGGGTATTGCAGGTACGGAGGTGGCAAAAGAGGCTTCCGACATGATCTTATTGGACGACAATTTTGCTACCATTGTAAAAGCTATAGAAGAAGGCCGAAGAATCTACGATAACCTGCGTCGAGTGGTTTTCTATCTTATTTCTACCAACCTTGGAGAGATCCTAACCTTTATGGCTGCCTTAGCATTTGGGTTAGGTTTGCCTTTAACTGCGGTAATGGTGCTCTGGGTTAATCTGGTCACTGATGGTGCTTGTACTATCCCGCTTGGAGTTGAACCTGCGCATAAGGATATTTTAAAAAGACCTCCTCGAGATCCCAAGGAGTTCATAATTAATCGTGTCGTCCTTATGAGAATGGCTCTTTTAACACCTATCATGGCTGCGGGGACTTTAGGGCTTTTTTGGTTTGCTAAACAAAATGGAAGCCTTGAATATGCTCGAACTGTAGCTTTCACAACCCTTGCAGCTTTTCAGTGGTTTCAGGCTCTTAACGCGCGGTCCACTTTTAACTCCATTTTTTCTGTTGGGCTTTTCACCAACCGTTGGGTTCTTCTGGGGATAGGTTTGGCGATAATCCTGCAAATAAGTGTTGTCCACTTTCCTCTTGGGCAGATGCTTTTCAAAACCACTGGCTTGGGTTTTAGCGACTGGATGTTAATCGTTTTGGTGTCGAGCTCTATTTGGGTTGCTGATGAACTTTATAAGCTTATGGGCATTTACAGAAAACTTACGAAGAAGAAAATAACGCTATTTTCAGAACCTTCTTAGAGAGGTTATAATTAAAGAAATCGCCATAAAGATGGCTCAGGTTCTGTGTATCATAGGGTGGTCAAATAGCGGAAAAACCACTTTAATTGAGGCCTTAGTGAAGGCCTTAAGGGAGGAAGGGAGGAGGGTAGTAGTAATAAAACACCATCACCATCCTCAGGCCCTTCCAGAGGGGAAGGATACTACAAGGTTTCTTTTGGCTGGGGCGAAAAGGGCTATTCTGCTTGGAAGTGGCACTTATCAGGTTTTTTCGGAGGAAGAGGACGAAAGGCTTCTCGAGGAGGTGATAAGGTCTCAGGAAGGGGTGGATCTCATTTTGGTTGAGGGCTTTAAGAGTTCGAAGTATCCGAAGATTGAAGTTTATAATGGCTCACCGGAGGGTCCCCTTTATGAGAAGGTTAAGGGGGTTGTGGCGGTTGTGAGTGACGTTTTGGAGGATCCCCAAATTGCTTGTTTTAAGACAGGTGAATTTGAAGCCCTTTTGAGGTTTATAAGGGAGAAGTTTTTAAGTCCTCAGGAGGAGCTTGAGCTTTGGGTTAATGGGGTTAAGCTTCATCTTAACCGCTTTGTCAAAGAGCTTTATCATCGCCTCATAGGAACCTTGGTGCGATCCTTGAAAGGAGGAGAGGAGGGGAAGGAGGCCTTAATAAAATGGAAGACAAGGTAAATGGACTTTTGATTCCCGAACCCGAAGGGGAGCTTTGGTATAGTTGTATAGAGTGCGATTTTTCCACACCGCTTGATCGTTTTCTTTACGCCTGTCCTCGATGTGGGGGGCTTTTGAGGATTGAGGATAAGAATTTTGACCGTCTACTCCAGGTATCCCCTCAGGTCTGGAGGGAAGTCTTTGATCGGAGGCGGTTCTTAAGAATTGACGCCTTAAAGGGTGCTTTCACCTTTTATGAGCTTGTTCTCCCGGTAATACCCCTTGAAGACATCATATACCTTGGAGAAGGGCATACGCCCATAGTTCGAGCCAATGAGGAATTAAGCCTTCTTGTAGGAGCGCCCTTTTTTTTGAAGTATGAAGGGTTGAACCCTTCCTTGAGTTTCAAAGATCGAGGGATGGTTGTAGCAGTGAGTTTCATCAATTACCTCTTAAAAAAAGACCCCGAAAGGAAGGTCCTAGGGATCTGTGCCTCAACGGGCGACACCTCTGCCGCAAGTGCCCTTTATTTGTCCTATCTTCCTAAGGGCAGGGTCATATCGGCGGTGCTTTTGCCCGAGGGAAAGGTAACCGAAGGTCAGCTTGGGCAGGTATTAGGGGCAGGAGCAGTGGTCATAGAGATACCCGGGGTTTTTGACGATTGTATGAGGATTGTGGAGGAACTTTCGGCGAAGTACGAAGTATGTCTTTTGAATTCGAAAAATCCCTTGCGGATCCAGGGTCAGAAGACCTATGCCTTTGAAGTAGTCCAACAGCTCGGATGGGATACCCGAGACTTGGTGGTGGTCGTCCCAATAGGTAATGCGGGAAATGTTACGGCCATAATGGAAGGATTTTTGGACTTGAAGAAACTCTCCTTAATAGAGGAACTTCCCATCATATTGGGTGTTCAGAGCGAACATGCCAATCCTATTGTCAAATGGAGAAAAACGGGGGTTTATGAGCCCGTAAAGGTCAAGCCGAGTGTGGCTCAAGCTGCCATGATAGGTAAACCCGTCTCCTTCCCCAAGGTGAAGAGGCTTGTTGAGGAGCATTACGGCGATAAGTTCAAGGCAGTGGAGGTCTCCGAAGAGGAGATCATGGAAGGGATGCTTCTTGCAAATAGGTACGGTCATGTGGTCTGTACCCAAGGAGGAGAGGCCATAGCGGGGTTGAGAAGGGCCATAAGGGAAGGGATCATTGATCGGGAGGGGAAGGTCTTTGTGGTCAACTCCACCTCTCATCAGTTGAAGTTTTTGAACTTTCAACAGATGTACTTTCAAGATGCCTTTCCTCCCGAGTATGGCATAAGGCCAAAAGAGAGCTTGAAGAATCGACCGATAAAACTTCCTCCTGACAGCTCTCGGATAGCCGAGTTTCTGGGGCTCAAAAGAAAAGATGAAGCTTAAGGAACTTGGTGAACTGGGTTTAATCCAAAGGCTTTATGAGTTTCAGGGGAAGGGCCTTAAGGCCGGTATAGGCGAAGACTGTGCAGTTTTTTCAATGGGAGAATTGGACCTCTTAGTCACTACGGATCTTATGGTGGAAGGGGTTCATTTTTTAAAAGAACTCACCCCACCTGAGGCACTTGGGTACAAGCTTTTGGCGGTGAACTTAAGCGATCTTGCCTCCTGTGGAGCCTTGCCCCTTTTTTATGTAATAGGGCTTGTCTCAAATACGGAAGAGGATTGGGAATATATAGAAGGGGTATATCGAGGGCTTTATAAATTGTCGAATCTTTATGGGGTGGGCCTTGCAGGAGGGGACCTATCACGAGGTGAGAGGATGATGCTTTCCCTTACCATAATTGGAAAAGCTGAAAAAGACACCTGGATCCCCAGATCAGGGGCTAAGGTGGGGCAAAGGGTATTTGTATCCGGGACTTTGGGGGGGTCAGCCCTTGGACTTATGGAGTTAAAAAACGGCTTAAAGGAAGGTCCATTTGTAAAAAGACACCTTTATCCCCCCATAAGGCTTGAACTTGGACAGTGTTTGGCCAAAAGGAAACTCGCTTCAGCCATGATCGATTTGAGCGACGGTTTTTTACAGGACCTTGAGCGATTAGTCGCTGCCTCAGGCGTTGGAGCAGAGATAGAGCTTCAAGCTCTTCCCTTGGAGGAGGGGTTTATAAGAAGGTGTGAGCAAATGGGACTTGATCCTTTGAAGGTAGCCCTTTCTGGAGGGGAGGATTATGAGCTTCTTTTCACCGTAGAGGAAGAAAAAAAAGAGGAGGTTTTTCGGCTAGGCGAGGAGCTCAAGATAAAACTCAGTGAAGTGGGTAGGATAATACCTCAAGGGTTAAGGATTTTACAAAACGGAAGGCCTTTGGAGATTCCTCAAAAGTTGGGATATGATCATTTCCGATGGGAAAATCCCTTTACGTAATTGACATAAAAGAAAGGGACGTTGTAGAGACCTCCTTTCTTGTAACCGAGAAAATATTCTCCCAGTCTAAAAACGGTCAAACCTATTTAAAGCTCAAGCTGAGGGACCGTACCGGTGAGATCGAAGGCAGAATATGGGAGGATGTGGAACAAAAAGGTGCCCTTTTCGATGCCGGTGATTTGGTGACCGTTAAGGCCGAAGTGGTTCTTTATCAGGGCCAGTTACAACTCAATATCCTTGAGCTTAGACCCTGTTCCGATGAAGAGATGGTCCTTGAGGACTTCTTCCCTCCTCCTCGAAGGGATCTACAAGAGATGCTCGAGGAGTTGAAAGAGCTCGCTTATCAGATTGAAGATCCCTATTTGAGAAGGCTTGTCTTAAGTTTTTTACGGGATGAGGCTTTTTTAGAGGTTTTTGTAAAGGTTCCAGCCTCGAAAAAACTTCACCACGCAAGGCTTGGAGGGCTTTTGGAGCACACCCTTTCGGTAGCCAAGCTGGTGAATCGTTTGAGGGGACATTATGAGGGGATAGACTGGGATCTGCTTTTGGCTGGAGCCATCCTTCACGACCTAGGAAAGACCAAAGAAATACAGATTAAGTCCCCCTTTGAGTACACCACAAGTGGGAAACTCCTTGGCCACATCATAATAGGCCTTGAGATGGTCTCCAAAAAGATCGAGGCCATCGAGGGCTTCCCTCCCGAGAAGGCCCTTTTGATAAAACACCTCCTAATAAGCCATCACGGCCGGGGGGAGTGGGGTTCTCCTGAAAGACCTAAAACCATAGAGGCCGAACTTTTGCACCGGCTCGATGATCTGGACGCCAAGATCGAGGGAATCATGGATTTCATAAAGGGAAGCCAGGGGGCTTGGACAGAATTCCACAAGGCCTTCGAAAGATCCTTTTTCCGTGGGGAAAATCGGGATAATTTTGAGGGTTGACATCCTTTTTAAGATGAGTATATTGTTTGAGGTAGCAATTGCCCCGTGGGGGTAGTTGCGCTTTAATTTTTAACCCCCGGCTGTTTTCTGAAAAAGGAAAGGCGGGGGTTTGCTTTATATTGAGCAAAGAGGGGAGGTTGAGATCCTTGGGGATTTAAATTAAAAAGGGGAGGGTGAAATTGAGGGCGTTAGGGAGGCATTTGATAGTGGAGCTTTATGGTTGTAACGCGGACATATTAAATGATAAAGAAAAAATAGAGCGGATAATGATGGAAGCGGCGGAGCGAGCGGGAGCTACGATTGTGCAAAAGGTTTTTCACCTCTTTAATCCCCATGGGATAAGTGGAGTAGTGGTTATTGCAGAATCTCATCTGGCTATTCATACGTGGCCTGAATATGGGTACGCAGCAGTTGACGTTTTCACCTGTGGCAGTAAGGTTGATCCGTGGAAGGCTTACGAGTATATAAAGAGCGAGCTTGAAGCAGAACATTCGAGTATAATGGAAATGTACCGAGGGGAAGTTCCTGATATCAAAAGAGAAACCCTTTTCGCTCAAGGGAGGTTGTGAGGTGTTGTTCACCAGACCGGTACGGTTTTTCCTAACTTGTGGTCGAGGAGAGGCCTCCACGCCTCTTGGTGCCTTTGATGCAGCCTTATGGGACGCGGGGGTTGGGGATCTCAATTTGGTAAAGGTATCAAGCATATTGCCTCCGGGATGTCGGGAGGATACAAGTCCAATTCCTGCGGGTAGCATTGTACCTTGTGCTTATGCCTACATCATAAGTGAAGTTCCGGGGGAGGTCATTTCGGCGGCGGTAGCAGTTGGGATTCCCGAGGAGGCCGAAGAGGCGGGTCTTATAATGGAGTTTTCGACCCGAGGTCCGAAAGAAGAGGCCGAGAAGATTGTGCGTCGGATGGTGGAAGAGGGTATGGCTTTAAGAAGGCGCACGATTAAGGAGATAAAGAGTTGCGCAGCTGAATGTAAAGTATCGCGGATCGGTGCCGCTTTTGCAGCCGTTATTTTCGGGCCTTAAAAGTTGCAACCCCAATTACTTCGATTTCTGAGCAGTAAGGCTGAGCTTGAGAAAGGTAAAGTGGTCTTATGGGGGTGTCCCCTTGATCTTGGTTCCAGTTGGAAAGGGGGGGCCCGATTTGCGCCTACTGCTATAAGGGAAGCTTCTTGGAACCTTGAGAGTTTTAGCCCTTATTTGGGTAAAGACTTAGAGGAGATAGCCTTTTCTGATGTAGGTGACCTCACGGTTTCGAGCGATCCGAAAAAGGCCTTAGAGGAGATCGCCTACTTTGTGGAGGGTCTTTTAAAGAAGGGGAAAAAGACGCTAATAATCGGAGGCGAGCATCTTCTTAGTTTAGGCGTAATAAAGGGCCTGAAAAAGGTTTATCCAAATATCCGAGTACTTCAAATCGATGCTCATGCGGATTTAAGGGATCAATACTTAGAAAGTCCCTTCTCTCATGCTACCGTTATAAAGAAGATCACCCAGGAGCTTGGTCCTTACCGTGTATTTCAAGTGGGGATAAGGTCGTGGGAGGGAGAAGAAAGGAAAAATCGGGAGACAGTCTTCCTCGGAGAGAGCCCGTTTTTCTCCCTTCACCCGGGTTTCTTCCAAGGTCCACTTTACGTGACTTTAGATATGGACGTTCTTGATCCTTCGGTCTGTCCAGGGGTCACCACACCTGAGCCAGGAGGATGGTCCTTTAAGGATCTTTTGTATTTCCTTTATGCTTTGCCTTGGGAAAATGTGGTGGGTATGGATGTGGTTGAGTTAAGCCCTCAGAGCGATCCCTCGGGAACTTCCGTCATGGTGGGGGCTAAGGTCATAAGGGAAACTCTTATTCTTCTTGGAGGAGGGAATGGTTGATCTTTTTGATCCTCTTATGATTGGGACATTAAGGCTTCCAAACCGTTTGGTGCGATCGGCCACAAACATGAGACTTGCCGGCCCCCAAGGGGAAGTAAGTGAGGAATTGCTTGGGGTTTATAGAAAGCTTGCCCAAGGCGGAGTTGGGCTTTGCATAACGGGTCATGCCTATGTTTCTCCGGAAGGGAAGGTTAGCGATGGGCAACTGGGGATATGGGATGACCGTTTGATTGATGGTTTAAAAAGGCTTGTGGAGACTTTTAAAACAGAAGGAGGTTCTATACTGGTTCAACTCTCTCATGGAGGGGCCTTGGCTTTTAAAGCTCCGGGGGAGAGGCTTTCTCCAAGCCCCTTCAAGGGCGCAAGGGGTATGACTCTCGGTGAGATTGAGGATTTAAAAAGGGCCTTTGTTGAGGCTGCGAAAAGGGCCAAAAAGGCGGGTTTTGATGGCGTCCAACTTCATTCAGCTCACGGGTATTTACTTTCAAGCTTCCTTTCCCCCAAACTGAACCGGCGTAAGGATCAATATGGGGGGAGAGAGGGAGGGACGAGGCTTATTGGGGAGATCATTTTGAGGATAAAAGAAGAGACAGGGCTTCCAGTTATAATTAAAGTTGGGCCTGATAACGGAGGAGGGAACACCATAGAAGAGGTCATCGAAAGCTTAAAAGAGCTGAGAAAATATGGGCTTGATGGGGTTGAGATAAGTCGGGGACTTGTTCCTCAAGAGGAGATAATGAAAGAAAAAATAAGGCCTTATGAAAATGAAGCCTACAATTTGCCTTATGCCCTTAAGGTAAAAGAAAGCCTTTCTGATCTGCCCGTGATCCTTGTGGGGGGGCTAAGGAGTTATGAGACCTGTAAGGAGATCCTTTCTAAGGGAATTGAAGGTTTGGCCTTTTCAAGGCCCTTAATAAGGGAGCCTGATCTCCCCTTGAGGTGGAAGCAAGGGGATAGGAGGCCAGCCACTTGTCAGTCGTGTAATCTTTGTTTTAACATTCGAGAACCCATAAGATGCCGAGCTTAAAGCTCCTTCACATAGCGGACATTCACTTGGGCAAAAAAGGCCGAGAAGAGCACATTCTGAAGCAGTTGGAAAAGGTGATAGAAATAGGGATTAAGGAGAAGGTGGATCTTCTCTTAATAGGAGGAGACCTTTTTGACAATAACGAAGTCTCCAAAAAGGAGAAGGAAGTTTTAAAAGAAACCTTATTGCCCCTTAAGGAGAAGGTGGTTGCCATTTGTGGCAACCATGATTTCCAAGTGGAATTGGAAGGCGTGCCCTTTCATAAGAGGCCTACCGTTTTGAGGATAGGGGATGATCTTTTGCTTTATCTTTTTCCCTTTCATCCCGAAGGTTCGTGGCAAAGAGAGGTTTTGAACGGCCTTTCCCTGGAGAGGTGGGCTCCGTGTCAGGTGGTTTTGTGTCATGCCTCTTATACGGAGAACCCCAAAGTGGTTGAGGAATTGACGGAAGACAAAGCCCTTTATTGGCCCTTTTCCCGCAAGGACCTTCAAGGGCTTCCCATCGATTATTTGGCCTTGGGACATTATCACAATCCCCTTTTATGGGAGGAAAAGGACATTTTATGCGGTTATCCTGGGAGCATTGAACCCCTTTCCTTTAAAGAAGAAGGCCCGCGCAAAGCCTTTTTGCTTATTTGGGAAGGGAAGATTAGGATTGAAGAGATCAATCTTGGTTTTCAGGTTCCTCATATTACTTATCACTGGACTTTGGGATTTGACCTGGAAGAAGAAGAGCTATTTCGAAGGCTTAACGCTTTAAAGGCTCAAAAGGGGCGGTTTCAGGTGATCATAAGTGGTTTTGTAAAGGATAGGGAAGTTTTCCTTGCAAAGCTTAAGGATTTTGAGGAGCCAGAAAAATTCAAATTCGTCCCAAAGGTGATGGATTACCGAAAAGTCAAAGAAGACCTTTTACTGCAGAATATGGTTAAACTTCTAGAAGAATATATAAGGACAAAGTTCATGAGCGAAAGCGAACGAAAAGAACGATTTGAAAGGCTTCTTTCCCTAAGCTTTCATCTTTTAGGCGAAAATGTGGATTAAGGCCTTAAGGACCAGAGGTTTTGGTATTTTAGGAACGCGGGAATTTCGTTTCTCCAAAGGGTTAAACCTCATTTACGGCCCCAATGAGGCCGGAAAAACCACCCTTTTTGACGCATTAACTAAAGCCCTTCTTTCAAAACCTGCTCTTCCTAGGGCCTATGGGGGTGACTGTGAGGTGCTTATAGTGGATCAGGGAGGGGAGAAGTGGGTTAAGAAGGGGGTTCTTAACCTTAAGCCTGAGTACTTTGAGAACCTTTATTTGGTTAGAACCGGGGAATTGCAGATAGAAAATTCTCGAGCCTTTTTGAGGGAGTTTAAGGCCAAGCTTCTGAATATAGATAGGCTTTACAAAGCACGCGAGGAGATCGAAAGGCAACTTGGGAATTGGCTTCCATCCAAAAGATCCAAAGGTGCATTAATAGAAACAAAAAAAGAAGTAGAAAAAGAGCTTCAAACCCTTCAAGAGAAGAAAAACCTTTTGGAAGAAAATCCGCGCGATCTTTTACGGCTTAAAGAGCTTGAAAAAGAAGAAAAGGCCTTAAACGAAAAGCTTAAAGAGATAGAGGAAAAGGAGAAAAGGTTTAAAAAGGCCTGGGAAAAGAGAACTCTAAGGCAGAAATTGGAGCTCCTTTTGAGTGAAAAGGCCAAAAGGGAAAAGCTGGAAAAGCTTTTGGAAGAGGCAAAACAACTCGAAGGCTTTACCCGGCAGAAGCTTTTGGACTTAAAAGAATTGGAAAACCAAAAGGAGAACTTGCTTAAAAATTACCAAACCGAAAAAGAAACCCTTCAGAAGCGACAAGAGGAGCTTAAAGAAAGAGAAAGGCGTTTAAAGGAAAAAGAGGATTTGTTGGATGAGCTCTTTCACCAAAGTGAGACTCTCATCGCTCAAGGGGAAAGGATCCAAAAAGATCTAAAAAAGCTCGGCTTTCAAAAACTTTTGGGGAACTTGCTTTTGTTCGTTTCACTTTTTGCACTTGGGGCTTTTCTATTTACCTTTGAGCCTTTGATAGTTCCCGCAATTGGGTTTCCCTTTGTTTTATGGCTTTTTCTAAGGACAAAACTCAACCGCAAAGAAAGAAAACTTCGCGAAGAGGAGGAATTCCTTAAGGATCAAAGGATTAGGAATGATGAGAGGCTAAAGAACTTTCAAAAGGAGATCGAGGCTTTAAAGGAGGAGATTTGTGAACTTAAAAAGGAAGTTTTGGAAAAGGAGTCCTTTTTGAAGGACCTTGAGAAAAGCCAGAGGGAAAAGGAGGAGGAGTTAAGGAATAAGTTATCGGTATTTGGTGTTTCTTCCCTTTTCGAGTTTGAAGAAAAGGTAAAAATAAGGGAAAGATTGGAATTGGAGATAAGCCTTTTGAAAAAGGAGGGGCTTAGGTCGCAAGAAGAGATCGATCAGGAAGAGAGAGAGCTTGTTTTGAGGTTAAAGGAATTGGAGGATGTGCCCCTTGAAATAGAGGAGGAAAGGGAAATAGAAACTCAGAAGAAACGTTTAAAAGAAGAGCTTGAGAAGTGCCTTCGGGAGATAAGCGAGATAAAGGGGCGAATCTCGGAAAGGGAAAAGATAATGGGGATAAGGGAAGAGGATTTGTATATGAGGATTGAAGAGTTAAAAGAAGAGCTTGAGGAGTTAAAAAGGAAGATAGAAGATTATTTTGAGGTTTATAAGCTTTTTGAAGAGCTTGAAAGAAGGCTTGACAAAGAACTTATAGAACTCTTACAGGGTAGAGTCAAGGAATGGTTTTCTCAGGTGGTGGGAAATAGAGTCAAAGGGTTGAGGTTTAAAGAAGGGGATTTGGAGGTGATACTTGATGGGATGCTTTTGAAAGAAAAACAGTTAAGCGCAAGCACGAGGGATTCCCTTTATCTTTCGGCCCGTTTGGCTTTAATAGAAAAGTCTCCTTATCCTTTAAGGGCCATCCTGCTTGACGATCCTTTTATGACGTGTGATTTGGAAAGGACCACCAGGCTTTTCTGCGTAATAGAGAAAGTTGCGGAAAACTTTCAAGTCATTATTGCCACAAAAGATCCCTTTTTGAAAGAAGAAGCCTTAAAGAGAGGCGCAAACGTAATAGAATTAGAGAAATGCAAGCTGTAATTTTAGCTGCTGGCAGAGGAAGAAGGTTAAGTTCTTTAACCTTTTCCATCCCCAAACCTCTCATTGAGGTTGTAGGAAAGCCCATACTTGGTTATGCTATTGAAGCTTTGGAAAACACAGGGGTAAATGAGATTCTAATTGTTACAGGTTATAAGGCTCAGTGCATAAAAAATTACGTACTGCAAGAGGTTTCTTATAAAGGCAAAATAGTTTGTCTTTACAATCCGAACTATAAGAAAGAAAATGCTCATTCTTTATTGGTTAGTTATCCTTACATTTCCAAGTACCCTTTTCTTCTGCTTATGGGTGATCATCTGTTCAGCCCAGAGCTTATTTTGAAAACCCTTAATCAGAGTCATTCAGGTGGGAATTTTTTGGCAGTGGATTTTAACCCTGATCCTTACAAATTGAAGGAAGCGACCAAAGTATTGGTGGATGAAGAGGGGAAGATAAGAGCCATAGGAAAGCAGTTAAAACGCTTTAACGGGGTTGATACGGGATTTTTCGTCCTTTTGGAAGAGGTATTCATTATGGCTGAGGATTTGGTGAAAAAGAAGGAAAATTGTAAGTTGAGCGATGTTTTTAATCATCTGATAAAATACGGTTCAGGTTTAAAGGCCTGTGATGTAAGTGGGTGTTTTTGGATGGATGTGGATACGATTGAAGATTTAAAAAGAGCAGAAAACCTCCTTTTGCGGAAGATCCCCCAATGGCAGAAGGAATTATATCCCGGTACTTGAACCGTAGGCTTTCGCGACCTTTAGCCCGTTTGGTTGCCTTTACTCCTCTTACCCCCAACTTTATAAGCTTTTTGAGTTTTTTAATAGGGCTTGCGTCCGCAACGGCCTTCTTTAAGGGGCAAAACGTGTTAGGAGGTATTTTAGCCCAAACAGCTTCGGTAATGGACGGAGTTGACGGAGATTTAGCGAGATTAAAGGGCAAAGTCTCCTCCTTTGGTGCTTTTTTTGACTCGGTGTTGGATCGCTATGCTGATGCTGCCATCATATTGGGACTAACCTGGTGGAGTAGTCAGGCTGAAAAATTCACCGCCACATGCCTTATCGGTATTTTGGCCCTTTTAGGAAGCCTTCTCTTCAGTTATTCCCGAGCCAAGGCCGAGAGTTCCTTCTCAAACAAAACAGATGTGCCCTTGCTTTCTGAATTGGGAAGTAGAGACGGGAGACTATTCCTCATAATGTTAGGCGGGATTTTAGGGAAAGGCTACTGGAGTTTATTAGTAATAGCTTTCCTTACCCATTTGACAGTTCTTTTGAGAATCCTCC
>Ga0071330_1072336_pt1 | contig 35017 bp, 31 predicted proteins | sample GBScel77sediment_FD_63802 | JGI IMG/M metagenome (GOLD analysis project Ga0071330, IMG submission 63802) | Hot spring sediment microbial communities from Great Boiling Spring, Nevada - Cellulolytic enrichment Sediment 77C v2 (version 2) | ecosystem: Environmental > Aquatic > Thermal springs >...
GTCATGTTTCTGCCATCAAGGATATGGTTACAACTCCTGGGGGAACAACTATAGAAGCCATATATGAACTTGAAGGAAGCCAAATAAGACAAGCGCTGATGCGGGCTGTTGAAAAGGCAACCGAGAAATGCCAAAAAATCCGGGAAAACCTGGGTTTAACCTAAGCTTACAAAAGTTATATTAGGAAACATGAACGAGTTTAACCATCAAGGTGAAGACCATGCATGGTTGGAATGGAAAACTGCTGAGGATTAACCTAACTAAGCAAAAGGCATCTACACAAAAATATGATGCCACATTAGCTCTAAACTATCTTGGAGGCAGGGGATTTGCAGCCAAAATCTTATGGGATGAAATCAAACCTGGAATAGACCCGCTTTCACCCGAGAACAAAATTATATTCGCTGCGGGACCGCTGACAGGTTTCCCCATACCAAGCAGTGGAAAACTTGTTGTTGCAGCAAAAAGCCCTCTAACTGGTGGCTATGGTGACGGAAATATTGGCTCCTACGTGGCTGTTCAAATTAGGAGAGCCGGCTATGATGCCATAATAGTTGAGGGCAAATCGGAATCACCCACCGTCATATTAGTTCAAGGCGATTCAGTTCAATTCCTTGATGCAACCGAGCTTTGGGGCATGGGATCATTCGAGGCTGAAGAGAAGCTGAAGGCCATTTACGGACCCGCAGCAGGGATTATCACAATAGGCCCTGCAGGGGAAAATCTTGTAAAATTTGCGAATGTTTTATCTCAAGGCGGTAGAGCTGGAGGTAGGCCTGGGATAGGCGCCGTTATGGGCTCTAAGAAGCTGAAGGCCATTGTAGTTATAGGTTTAGGCGAGTTGCCAGCAGCTGACCTGAAAGGGCTCAAAGAGCTTGGCGCTGAAGCCTATAGGGAAATCTTGACCAAGCCCAACTATGCCTTCTGGAAACGTCAAGGCACCATGTCAACGCTTGAATGGAGCCAAGAAAACAGCGTCCTGCCCACCTATAACTATAAAGAAGGCCTTTTCGAGGAAGCCAATTCAATAGGGGGTTTTGCAATGGAGAAAATAAAGGTCTCTCAAAGGGGTTGTCCTAACTGTAACATGACCTGCGGCAATGTTGTCAGCGATGTCCACGGTGAAGAGTCGGAGCTTGATTATGAGAATGTTGCAATGCTTGGTGCAAACATAGGACTGGGCGATCTGAAAAAAGTTGCTACTATAAACAGGCTGGCCGACGACCTTGGCATAGACACCATTTCACTGGGAAACGTTATCGGCTTCGCTATGGAGGCTTCTGAGAAGGGTCTCATTAAAGAGAAAATCTCATGGGGTGATTATGAGGCAGTAAAAGCTCTGACTAAGGACATTGCCTATAGGCAGGGATTAGGCGCCACGCTCGCGGAGGGTGTTCGTTTTGCATCAGAAAAATTTGGCGGCAATTCAAAACTTTGGGCTATGCACGTTAAGGGGCTGGAAGTATCGGCTTATGATTGTCATGCAGCGCCGGCCATGGCGCTTTCTTATGCCACATGCCCCCTCGGAGCCCATCATAAAGATGCTTGGGTAATATCCTGGGAAGTCAAGGTTGGCAGAGAAAGCTACGGTGAAGAAAAAGTTGATAAGGTAATTGAGCTTCAACGTATCCGCGGAGGATTCTTTGAATGTGCCACAGTCTGCAGGTTGCCCTGGGTTGAGGTTGGCTTTGAGCTTGACTGGTATCCAAAATTCCTAAAGGCAGCTACAGGCCTTGAAATGTCATGGAATGATCTTTATACCATAGCTGATAGGGTGTATACGCTAATCCGAGCTTTCTGGGTTAGGGAGTTTGGAAAAGCTTGGAGTAGTGTTATGGATGAGCCGCCAGCAAGATGGTTAAGCGAACCATTAACTAAAGGGGCATTTAAAGGTGCAATGCTTGACAAAGAAAAGTATGATGCCATGCTGCAAATGTATTACCGAAAAAGAGGTTGGGATGAAAGGGGAATTCCAACGAGGACAACACTCAACAAGCTAGGCTTGAATGATGTGATGGTTGAACTTCAAAATAGGGTTGAACTCAAAAACTAGGGCCTACCCATTTTCTCCCTTGACTCTAATAGGACTTGGCGAAGTAAACAACCTCTTTAGCTTCTGCACCGCAGTATATACAGTTTGAAAACGGTTTTTCCTTTTCAAGCGGGATAAGCCTAATTGTGGCCCCGGTCTCCTCCTTTATTTTCTCCTCACATTGGGGGCTTAGGCACCATGATGCTTTTATGAATCCGCCCTTCTCCATCATCACCTTTTTAAATTCATCGTAGGTTTTCACGGGCGTTATTCTTTCCTCTAGGAATTTCTTTGCTCTGTTAAAGAGGTTTTGCTGTATTTCATCTAAAAGTTTAAGCACAACCTTTTCTATTTCTTCGTCTTTCACCGTCATTCTTTCGAGTGTATCCCTTCTGGCTAAGGTAGCTTGGTTATTTTTAACATCCTTAGGGCCTATCTCAACTCTAACGGGGACTCCCTTAAGTTCCCAATCGTTAAACTTCCATCCGGGTGTGTATTCCTCCCTGTCATCTAGGATTGATGACACTCCTGCCCTTTGGAGTCTTTTATAGATCTCTTTTGCCTTGTTCATTATCTTATCAGTTTCAGCAGCCTTATAGGGTATTGGAATCACTACTGCTTGTACTGGAGCTATTCTGGGCGGCAAAACAAGTCCTCTATCATCGCCATGAACCATGACCATAGCGCCTATTATCCGTGTTGATATTCCCCATGATGTTTGCCAAACATAATGCTCTTTTTCATCTCGATCCATAAACTTGATGCTAAAGACTTTTGAAAAGTTCTGTCCAAGGTTATGGGAGGTCCCCATCTGCAGGGCCTTTCCATCAGGCATCATCGCCTCCAAGGTCATTGTGTATAAAGCGCCGGCGAATTTTTCGCTATCTGTTTTCCTACCGACAAGCACGGGGATGGCTAGATAATTTTCCATCAAATCCCTATATTCGTTGAGAATTTCCATAACCTCTCTGTCTGCCTCTTCCTTTGTAGCATGGGCTGTGTGTCCCTCTTGCCAGAGAAACTCTCTAGTTCTTAAAAAGAGCTTAGTAGCCTTTGTTTCCCATCTAATAACACTGCACCATTGATTCAACTTTATCGGTAAATCTCTCCAGCTTCTAATCCATTCAGCATACGTAGCATAGATTATGGTTTCAGAGGTAGGTCTAATGGCCAATTTCTCTTCAAGAAGCGAATCTCCGCCTATTGTAACCCATGCAACCTCTGGGACGAACCCTGCGAAATGTTCCGCCTCTTTTTTCAGGAAACTTTCTGGTATTAGAAGGGGGAAGTATACATTCTTGTGCCCAGTTTTCTTTATTTTAGCATTAAATATTTCTTGAATTTTCTCCCATATGGCGTAGGAGAGTTCCCTATAAACCATGCATCCCTTAATGGGAGCATAGTCAGCCAAACCTGACTTCAAAACCACTTGCGTATACCATTCTGAAAAATTCTCTTTTTTCTTTACAGTTAACCCTAGATCTGACACTTGAAATCACCTGTCTGCTAGGCTGAATTTAAATTATAACTTTTTGTCTTCAATTTTCTCCCATTAACATTCAGCTTGTTAATGACTGAAGTGCTCTGATATTTGAGGCTTTCTAATGTGTTGACCGTGCTTGTGAAGGAGAAGCATTTTAATCCTTGCCTTTAAATTAATGAACACTTAAGTAGGGCGGATTTGGCTTGAAAGCGTTGCTTGTCGTAGCCGATGGGATGGCTGATAGACCTATTAAGGAGCTTGATGGCAAAACCCCTCTGGAAGTTGCTCGTAAACCTGCAATGGACTTTATTGCGCAATCCGGCGTTTGTGGCATTGTTGATGTTATCTCTCCAGGCATCCCTCCAGGTAGCGATACAGGAAATCTCGCCCTCCTGGGTTATGATCCTTTCAAATATTACTCTGGTAGAGGCGCATTGGAGGCTATTGGCTGGGGCTTGGAGGTTAAAAAGGGCGACGTTTGCTTAAGGTGCAATTTCGCCACGGTAGACGAAAATTTAATAGTACTGGACAGACGAGCTGGCAGAATTTCAAATGAAGATGCCTCGAAGTTGGCTGAGAGTCTCCGAAAAGTTGATCTTTCCGAGTCCTCCGTCAAGTTTACATTTCAGAATACAATTCAGCATCGTGCAGTTTTGGTCCTTCAAGGGTCAAATCTTTCAACAGCTGTAAGCGACTCAGATCCCAAGAAGACCGGGATGAAAGTTTTAGAGGTAAGACCGTTAGAAAAATCCTTCGAGGCATCCTTCACAGCGAAAATTCTTAACGAACTTATGCAAAAGTTTCACAATTTTCTGAAAAATCACGAAGTTAACGTTGATAGGGTTAACCGCGGGTTACCTCCAGCAAACATTGTGCTGTTTAGAGGCGCAGGGAATATTCCACGCATTCCACCTTTATCTGAAATTTATCATGTGAATGCGACAAGCATAGCGGCAACCTCATTGGTTAGGGGCGTATGTAAAGTTGCAGGCATGCGCGTGGTAAATGTCGAAGGAGCAACGGGAACTCTTCAAACAAAGTATTTGAATAAAGCCAAAGCGGCGGTTCAAGCATTAAGCGAGGATAATGATCTAGTGTTCCTTCATGTAAAAGCCACGGACGTGGCTAGTCATGATGGAGATTATATGCAGAAAATTTTGGTCATTGAAAAGATCGATAACATGCTCTCCTACATAATTGACCATGTAAATTTAGAGGAAGTTTACATCGCTATAACAGCTGACCATACAACCTCATGTGTTACCCGAAATCATGAGGGTGACCCCGTTCCCTTGGCGATAGCTGGACCTTACGTTCGCAGAGACGACATCAAAGAATATAATGAGCGAAATTGTGCAAAGGGCGGATTGGGGCGAATAAGGGGTATAAATGTGATGCCAACCCTCATGAACTTCATCGGAAAGGCTGAAAAATTTGGGTCGTAGCCGCCTTAAATAGGCGAGTCTATGGAAATTATCCTCTTCTATGACAAAAATTTTTTTCTGAATTTAAGTTTTGTTCATTAACGATGGAAATCGGAACTTTCTCAATTCTAGCACTTTCAAATAACCCTCCTCTACTTGGAATTGCCGTAGCTTCCGGTTCAACTGGAGTAGGCTCCAGGGTTCCACATGCCAAACCAGGGATAGGCGGTGTTGTAACCCAAGCCTACACCAGCATTACCTATGGAGTTGAAGGATTAAAGCTTCTTGAATTGGGTTTTTCGCCGGTGGAAGTGTTGAACAGCCTTTTGGCCGGAGACCTTGAAAGGGAAATGCGTCAAGTAGCCATCATGGATTTTGCTGGGAGAAAAGCCGTTTTTACAGGCTCTATGGTTCCTAGGTTTCACGGCGAAATAATAGCTGAAGATTATGTTGTAATAGGCAATCTTCTAAGAAATGACAGGGTTTTGAAATGTGTGGCTGAAAATTTTAAAAATTCAAGGGGGGCTATGGCTAGGCGAATGCTTGAGGCGCTAAGGGCTGGAAGCATTTGCGGAGGGGATTGTAGGGGAGAGCGGTCTGCAGCGATAATCATAGTTGATAAAGAGCATGTAAGAGTTAATTTGAGGGTTGATTACTCCAAAAATCCCGTTCAGGAGCTTTTAAATAAACTTTGAAGTACATAGTCGCCTTCCCTCTTAAACGTTAAAGTTCTACCTTTAACAATATTCATTTTATGCCCTCATCTATAGCTCAGGAAAAACAACAGTTAAGAGATAGAATATGGCGTGAAATGGAATATTTAGGAATAGCGACTTTTCCATTGCCATGTAAGGGAAGGATTCCAAACTTTTTAGGCGCCGAAATTGCCGCGGAGAAGATGCGTCAGCTTGAAGAATGGAAAAGCGCCAAGATAATTTTTGTTAATCCCGATTCACCGCAGAGGAAAGTCAGGGAAAACGCTTTGAGGGATGGTAAGATTCTTCTAATGGCTTCGCCAAGGCTAAAGAGAGGCTTTATTATGCTGGATCCCAAAAAAGTCTATGGTAAAGAATATTTTGCTTCAACTATAAAAGGTGCTTTAGAACTTGGAACGGCAATTGAGGTTAAAGATCTTCCAAAGCCAGATTTAATTGTCGAGGGATCCGTTGCCGTTGATACAAAGGGCCATAGACTTGGTAAGGGAGGGGGATACAGCGATTTAGAAATAGGCCTAATTAAAAGAGTTTTTGGAGATATTCCCGTAGCAACAACAGTCCACGATATCCAAGTAGTTGAGATGGTTCCTCACGAAGCTAAGGATGAAAAAGTTTCAATAATAGTTACCCCTACAAGGGTTATTCGGATTGATCTTTAATGTTTATAGCAAGACCTTTAAAGCCGAACAATCATTTAGAGGAGAGAGGCTGAAGCTTGACTTTCGAAGAGATTTTTCAACAGCTTACACATTGGCTGAAAAATTTTTCCATACAGTATGGTTACTTTGGCGTTTTCCTAGCCAGCTTACTTGGGTCTGTTTCCATTTTCTTCCCTGTGCCCTATACGTTGATTCTATTCACCTTAGGGTCGATTGAATCTTTCAACCCCGTTATGCTATCCGTGGCATCAGGCTTAGGCTCAGCGCTGGGAGAATTTTCAGGGTATTTGCTTGGATTAAGTGGTAGAAAAATAATAAGCAAGAAAAACAAGCGTAAAATGGATTATCTCCTAAAACTTTTCGGAAGATTTTGGCCGTTCGCCATCTTTCTTTTCGCTTTAACACCCCTTCCAGACGATCTTATCTTCATCCCGCTTGGTGTCATGCAATATAGCCTCCTGAAGGCTATAATGCCCGCCCTTATTGGAAAGTTTTGCATGAGCCTGATAATAGTTTATAGTGCTCGCTTCACAGTCCACATAGCCCGAGAAATTTTCGGCGTGGAAGGTGAGTGGTTCTCTGCATTGATAAGCATGGTTGTGGCTTCAGTATTGCTTGTCATAATCTTCATTGTAATGTTTAAAGTGGATTGGGAGAAGATTTTTGAAAAGCGTTCGGCTAAAAAGAAAGAGGTTGAAAAATTTGAGGGTGATAGCTGACCTTCATATACATGGTCGATATAGTCGCGCAACAAGTCAGAGTATGCGAATAGAGGAAATCGCTCGTTTTGCGAAAATTAAAGGTTTAAACCTCCTAGGGACTGGAGATTTCACCCATCCAAAATGGCTAAACGAGTTACAGGAAAGTCTGGTTCAAGATCCGGAAACTGGTCTTTTCAAGGTTGCAAATAATCCCGAGCTACCCGTATATTTTATGGTAACCGCAGAGGTTAGCACTGTTTTTTCTTTTAAAGGTGAAGTGAAGAAGGTCCATCATGTTATCTTAGCACCCGACATGGCAACAGCCATTCAGATCAACGAGCAGTTAGCTAACTATGGAGACTTAACAGCCGATGGGAGACCGACACTAAATTTAAGTGCCCCTCAGCTTGTGGAAGAGGTTATGGAAATTTCAAGGGAAATCATGATTTTTCCTGCTCATGCATGGACACCCTGGTTCAGCGTTTTCGGGGCTTTCAGCGGTTTCGATAGTATGGAGGATTGCTACCAAGATATGACAAAGTATGTTTATGCCCTAGAAACGGGACTTTCCTCTGATCCGCCGATGAACTGGCGATTAAGCAGACTGGACAGGTTTACGCTTGTTTCTAACAGTGATAGTCACAGTTTTTGGCCTTGGCGTATTGGAAGGGAGGCAAATGTCTTTGAATTTAAAAAGCTAAGCTATAGGGAGGTTGTGGATGCCATCCAGAATAAGGACAGGGGAAAATTTAAATTCACTATAGAGACGGATCCAGCCTATGGAAAGTATCATTGGACCGGCCATAGAAACTGTAACGTTTCCCTTCCCCCCTCAGAGGCTATCAAGCTGGGAAACATATGCCCGGTTTGTCGAAAACGATTAACTAAGGGTGTAGAACAACGGGTTGAGGAACTTGCTGATCGTCCAGCCAACTTTAAGCCTGAAAATGCCATAGGCTATATACATCTACTTCCCCTTTCGGAGATTATTGCAACAGTGCTTGGGGTAGACTCTCCTTCCTCTCAGCAGGTTTGGAACATTTACCATGTACTTGTTGAAAAGTTTGGAAGTGAATATAACGTGCTCCTCGATGCATCAAAAGAAGCGCTTTGCAAGGTTGTAGATGAAAGAATCGCGGAGGCTATAATCAGAGTTAGGGGAGGAAAAATACGAGTTGTACCAGGCTATGATGGAGTCTACGGGCGCCCCATATTCTTTGAAGAGTTTTCACGAAACTTTTCGAGGAAGGTTAAACAATCGAGTATTTCAGATTTTATGTGAACCTTGGTCTATTTAGTGTTTATATGTTGAACAAGATTGTGGCAATATTTATTAAATTGTAATAAATCTTATTAAGTAGTAATATTTGTGATAAAGAAATAAACGGGCGGCTGATAATGGCAAATTCAACTCGACAAAATTTGAACGAAAAAATCTCTCAAGTTGTAGATCGTGTTTTAAGATACGTGTTTGGCGATGAGGGCGCCAGCTTGATATATGCCTATTTGGAGCGCAAATACTCCGTTAAGCCCAATGAAATTTGTGAAAAGATCGACTTATTTGCAAAGGGGCTAGAGGAGTTTCTGAAATCCGGAGCTCGCATTATTGAAAGGAAAATTTTGGAGGACGTTTACTCCAGCTATGGTTCTCTTCAAAAACTTGAACTTATGCGAACAGGCGAATTTAACTTCGCCCATCAAATGCGTTTAATTATGCAAAAGGACTAATTTTGTTCCGATATTTAACGTTGAACAATTTTTATTAATCCTTTATTCTCTTGATAGTTTAACATCGCAGAGGAATCGATATGAGAGATCTTCTTACGAGAATTGTTAACCTAGCGAAAGAAAAGTTTGATGCTGAGTATGCCGAGGCACGTGCGCAAAAATTGTTTAAAACCATGCTTACCATAAAAGAGGAAAAGGTCGAAGCTGCAAGAGAGGGTGTTGAAACAGGCGTGGCCATAAGGGTTCTTGTTGATGGGGCCTGGGGCTTTGCATCTGTTGGAGCTACTAAAACCGAGCTTTTGTTCGACTCCCTTTCAGATGCCTGTAAAATGGCTAAAGCCGCCAGTTTAAAACTTAAGCATCCCATAAAACTTGTGGAATACAAATCCTTTGAAGATAAAGTTAAAGTGAAACCACGCAAGAACCCCGCCCAATTTTTAATCGAGGATAAGATAACAACAACTTCTACCATTGCAAAAACAGTGTTGGGTTTTGATAGGCGCATCAAAAGCTGCACCATAGACTACTTAGACATTTTTGGGACAAACTATTTTGTGAACAGTGAAGGCACATGCATAGAGCAGGACAAGTTATATGTTTGGTCGAGAATAACAGCCGCAGCCAGGGAAGCAGACGTTTTAACCTTCAGCCGTGAAGAGGTGGGTTCAACAGCAGGCTACGAAATTTTTGATGTGGAGACGCCTGAAATTTTGGGGGAAAGGGTTGCCAAAAGGGCCGTAGAGCAGTTGAGGGCTAAGCTCCCTAAGGGCGGAAGATTTGAGGCCGTGTTGGGTCCAAATGTTGTCGGCGTTTTTGTCCATGAGGCCTTCGGCCACTTGGCCGAAGCGGATCTGGCCCTTTCGGGTTCTGTTCTAATTGATAAGCTTGGCAAAAAGATGGCATCTGAAGTTGTTGAAATTTATGATGATGGAACCATAGATGGTGCTTTTGGGTCCTTCAAGTATGATGATGAAGGAGTTCCAGCGCAAAGGACGTTGCTAGTAAAAGGCGGGGTTGTTGTTGGACTTATGCATAACCGTGAAACTGCAAGCAAATTTAATGTAGAGCCCACAGGCAATGCAAGAGCTGAAGACTTTCGTGTTGAACCCATAATCCGTATGCGTAATACGTTCATGGCGCCGCAGGATTACACTTTTGAGGAATTGATTGAGGATATAAAGTTTGGATATTATTTCAAAAGTTTTAGGGGTGGTCAGGCAAACTTAGATGGAACTTTTCAGGTGGGCGTTCAGGAAGCTTATGAAATAGTTAGAGGAGAGATTGCGGATCCGGTGCGAAATGCCTCTATAAGCGGGAATACCCTTGAGACGCTTCATAAAGTGGATGCTGTGGGGAAGGACTTTGAGCTTTGGCCCGGTAGATGCGGGAAAGGCCAGACGGCCTTCATATGTGACGGTGGCCCCCACATAAGAGTAAAGGAGGTGCTTGTAGGTGGAATTGCCTAGGGAAGAAGACATTATAAACTTGGCTGAAAGTTCTGTTAATTCCGCGTTAAAGGAGGGGGCTGATGAAGCGGAAGTTTTCATTTATCACGGTGTCGCTAGAACCGTGGCTATTGAAAGGGGTCAAATTGAAAAAGTCTCCAGGCTAATTGACCTCGGTGTCGGCATTAGAGCCGTAGTCAATAAAAGCCTAGGTTTCGCTTACACAAACTTGTTGGGTGGTGAAAGCTCCGTTGAAAATGCTGTTTCTAAGGCTGTAAAATCGGCAAAGGCCAGTAAATCTGACCCAGAATGGCCAGGTTTTCCTACCAGAAGACCATTATCAAGTGTTGAGGGAATTTTCTGAAAGCTCCGTTGAAAATGCTGTTTCTAAGGCTGTAAAATCGGCAAAGGCCAGTAAATCTGACCCAGAATGGCCAGGTTTTCCTACCAGAAGACCATTATCAAGTGTTGAGGGAATTTTCGACAAGGATGTTTTGAATGTTTCCTCTGAGGATCTAGTGAAAATGGCTTCTGCTATGCTTGAAGGCGCCGAAAGGGTGGACAAACGTGTCTTTCCTGTGGAAGGTGGTGTGGGTGCATCTTACATTTGTCGGGCCATTGCAAACTCGTATGGTGTTTCAGCGTTTGATTATGGAACAGTTATGGAGTGCAGTTTGGCTGCTATTGCCAGAGAGAACGACAACGTTACCCCAATATGTTTTGAATTTGATATGGGCAGATCATGTAAAGTTGATCCAGAATCTATTGGGAAGGCAACTGCTAGGATTGCTGTTTTATCACTAAAAGCCAAGAGGGTGGAAACGAAGCAGATGAAGGTAATTTTAGCCCATTTCGCTCTTCAACAGCTTCTATCTTACACGTTATTGAATGCCATTAAGGCGGATTACGTTCAGAGGAATCAATCCGCCCTCCAGGGAAAGATTGGAGAGAAAATAGCCTCAGAAATTGTCACGGCATACGATGACGGATTATTAAGGGGCGGTCTCCATACATGGAGGTTTGACGGAGAGGGTGTTCCTCAGCAAAAAACTCTAATAATAGAAAGGGGGATCCTCCGCGGCTTTATTTATGATAACTACACGGCTAAAAAAGAGAATAAAGAAAGCACTGGAAACGCCGCCAGATCTGGATACATTTCCACGCCTAATATTGAACCCACAAATTTCCATATCATGCCTGGAAATTTTTCACCGGACGAACTAATTGGGAGAATTGATGAAGGGATTTTGGTGCACTCTGTGCAGGGAGCGCACAGCAGCAACCCAACTGGCGGGGAATTTTCCGTTGTTGCAACTCCTGCCTTTATAATAAAAAACGGCAAGATTGCATATGCGGCCAGAGGGGCTATGCTTGCTGGCAACATCTTTGACTTAATAAGGAACATTTCTTCCGTGGCTGACAACGAGAAGAAAGTTGGATCCATAGTAGCTCCGTGGGTTCTTGTGGAAAATATTAAAGTTATTGGAAGATAGTAATTGCCTAACTTTGCCAGAAGTGAAATTCCATGGGCGCTAAAGTTAAAGGCAGACTGTTAAAATACAGTGTTTTCCGTCGAATTGTTCAATTTTGCGCTCTCATTTTCTTTGTTAGTGTAATCTTCAACCCGCGCATTATTTTGCCTATCTTGTTGCCCGTTATGTGGACTTGGGGTTTACCAAATGCAACTGTGGGTGATGCCTTCACTGCTTTACAGCTTATGCTTGGAGGATGGTCCTTTGGCTCTTCCGTTGTTTTTCCATGGTTGGCAATAGCCTCATTTTTGATATTTGGAATTTTAGTTGGCAAGTCCCTTTGCGGTTGGGTTTGTCCCTTCGGCCTTATTCAGGATATTGTGGGTTTCATAAAATCGAGGAAACTTGAGATTTCGCCTGCGATCCATGGGGGCCTTACTAAACTTAAATACCTCATTTTAGGGATTGCACTGCTGGTTAGTTCAACCTTCTCAGCGTCCAAATACCTTAACCTCCATGGAAGCTATGAAAGGGCTTTTGGTATCTTCGCATATGCTCCATTCACAGCGTTAAGCCCGGCTGAAACCCTCTTTTCAGTTTTGCCCAAATCCTTGCATGGCTTTTACTTGACGTTTGTAGAGAAATCCTTTGTAGAAGCCCTTTCAGGGATACTTTATTTGCCGCCGCTCTTCTGGCTTCAAGTTTTTATACTAATCGGCACGATAATGTTGGCGGCTTATGTTCAGCGGGGTTGGTGCCGATATTTCTGTCCCCATGGGGCAATTATGGCTATTATGAATAGATTCAGCTTCATTGGATTGCGTAGGGATCCCGTCAAGTGTGCTAAGGGCGAATGCCGCGAATGTGTTAAGGCTTGTCCCATGAAGGTTCGCATCTTGGATCTTCCATGGAAAAAGTTCAGCGATCCCGAGTGTATTTATTGCATGAAATGTGCTGATGTTTGCCCAAATGGGGCAATTAGACCAACATACCCCTGAAAATAATCCAATCATGCCCAGTAGGCTCTCGAATACTGGTTTAAAACTTCTAAGTAAACTTTTTTTGTCTGTTGACTTATTTTTTCCCAACTATATTTTTCTCTAACTTTCTTGTACGCGTTTTCCCTTAGCCAGTTCGCGTATTTCTCGTCCAAAAGGACTCTTGTAATACCCCATGCAAGGGAGTCAGGATTATTTGGGTAAACCTTAACTCCTGTAATATCATGTTCGACTATTTCTGACAAGCCTCCTGTATCGGAAACTACCACGGGACTCTTAGCCGCCATGGCCTCAAGGGCCACTATGCCAAAGGGTTCGAAGAGCGACGGAACAACAGATACATCTGCGCATCTTTGCAGTTTCTTAAGAGTTTTATCGTCTAAAAAGCCCGTGAACAACACTTTGTGGGCTAATCCTATTTTTTTAACAAGTTCTAATAGGTTTTCTCGCATGTATCCGTCTCCTACAATAATAAACTTTGCATTGACTTTTTCCAGGATTTTTGGTATAGCATTTATGAGTATGTGAACCCCTTTCTCATAAACTAGCCTTCCCACAAAAAGCACTATTTTCTCTTCGGGTAAAGCAAATTTCATCCTGAAATTGCTTGTGTCAATTTCTTCATATTCCCTTGTTTCCACGCCATTCGGTATCATGTCTAGCTTGTCCAGGGGAAGCTGAAAAATTTCTTTAACATGGTCGCGCATATAGTTGCTACAGCATATAACCCTCCAAGCCTCATAGGTTAGCCAAGCTTCCGTTTCATGAATCATTTTCTCGTAATCAGAATGGAGTCCGTTCCTTCTTCCAATTTCCGTAGAATGGATTGTCGCTATGAGGGGCTTTCTAAAAACATGTTTTAAGCCTATGCTTGCCGTTGCTACAAGCCAATCGTGGGCGTGAAAAATATCAACTCCGCCCAGATCCTTGGCGATAGCTGCGGCCTCTTTCTGCATATTCATATTCATTAAATAAACCCAGCTTGCAAAATCTGGTGCAGGATTCTTATACGAGCTTATTCTGAAAACCTCAGCGCCTTCAATTGTTTCATGTTGGGAGGCTCCAGGAAAATCACATGTAATCACGTAAACTTTTGCACCATTTTTTGCGAGATACTTTGAGAGGTAATAAACATGTGGCGATATTCCTCCAATAATCCTTGGAGGATATTCCCAAGTAAGCATCATAACCCTAACTTCGTCATGAGCCACTTGAAATCCGCTTCCTAATAACACTTCTGTATATTCTTAAAATCGCCCCAATCCATGTTTCATCTTTTGGCGTTACAACTTTTATTTTCCGCATTGGCACATTGTATATACGTTTTATTTCTTGTGCCATCCAAACAGATTTAGCAATCACTTTTTCAGCCTCATTCATGCCCAGCTGTTCAACGCTTTTTATAGCCATGTTAAGCGGCGAGTTTGCCCCATAAGAGCGGTGATCCTCAAGACTTTCAACCGTGTAGACAAACGGTATATGAAGCGCGTTTTTAAGGGTTACAGCAGCAGGTACAAAGTGCCAATCCTGAACATCCACAACATCTACCTGCCTGTTTTCTCTATACCATATAGTAGCCGCCGCTCTTGCTATTTCCTGGTTTAATGTAAGGGTCCATGTAAGCACGCTTATATGCGTTTTAACAGGATTTGTCACCCTATATACGATTACTTCATCCTCCTTGACTTCTCCAGTAATGAAGTCATGATAAGTAACCGCGTAAGTTTTAACCCCCATTTTTGCAAGCTTAGAAGACAACTCTTTAACATAGTCTGAAAGTAGTCCAACAATTCTGGGAGGATACTCCCATGAAAGAATTATGACAAGCATGTTATCGCCAGTTATGTGAAGAGCGCACAGACCTTGATTATTCCCTTTCCGGTGAGGTAAAACCTTTTTCCGCCCTCAGCGTTAGTATAGCATTCAACATAGCCTTCACAGCCATATTCTTCTAAGATCCTTTCAACTTCGGCCATATCTAACTGAAGGAAACGCGCCAACTCCTCGCTTCTTCGAGCTAGGTCTGGAGCTGTAGCACATAGGTTATGAAGTGTTTGAAGAACCCTTTCCGAGATTGGAATATCTTCCCTCAATGCTTCATCACAATAAACAAAGTTATACGTGCCAACCTTAAAAATATTGAGTTGCCCTTTTAACCTGATTGGATAAACTCTTCAGTCTAATCTCAATGACTTTTATAAGCTCATTTCTTAGATTTTGCCCCGTCAATCCGGAAAGTCTAATTTTCTTTAGTTTTTTAGCTAAAATTGTATCCTTTAAAGAGGTTTCCACCCATCTTTCAAAATCTCCGCGGTTATTATGGAATTCTATGGATTCTTGTTCAATTTTTTCTAAGGCGCTTAAAAATCCTTTAAGACTCCAAACCATCACTCCTGTAAATTTTTCCTCCCCAATCCCCTTGTAAAATGAGAATGGCTCATTGGCAGCGGCAACGGCGAGTCTTACGCGATTCTCAAAGTCTAGTATGGCCGCTTGGGCTGTAATGTAGGCATCAAATGGGGAGGAAAAAGGCCTAAAATAAGCGTGAACCTCTCCAGGGCCCCCGCTGCCTATGAACATGTAATGTAGATGATCGCTTATCTGGAAATACCTCCAAATTTTCAAAAAATCCTCATCACCTGACTCCTTTACTATTGGCTCCAGCTTCCTGAGAGAGGTGTAGTAGGCCCATTGCATTGTGTTTCCAAGCCAAGAGCTAGCGTCCCTTGACAAGTCAGCCCACGAAACCACACCTTCATGTTCAGGAACGTCAATTTCTCCGATTGGCTCGTATTTTTCTATGACTTCCGAAGGCGTGGCCATGTTCAAATGTTGCCATTCAAGGATTTTCTGAGGAAGATATTTAAGAAACTCGTGGATACCCGTTTCTGGCCAGTGATGCTCACCAAAGGTTTCGTAGTCTGGAAATATGATTATGCATTGGCCGGGCGTTGCAGCAAGCCAACCTGCATATTTTTCTGATGTTAGGGGCCATTCACTCCACCATCGCGCTGAAAATCTAAATCCTATATCATCAGTTAACTTATAGTTACGCAGAAGCAACTTCATTTTCTGGCATCCTTTTGGCCTGTAAACATAGTTGGGCGATCTACCATGCAGTATCCTTTCTATACCCTCTGTGAAAATCCCATTATAACCCAGATCTTCGATTGTTTTTGCGATGGCATTATTATATATTAGCTCGGTGTTCTCGAAAACTTTAGGCGTATAGCCCAGAATTTCCTGAATGGTTTTTTGATGCATTCTCACCTGCTCGATGAATTCCTCTTTTTCGGGATAAAGGCTTGCAAGGGAATGGAAGTAGGTTTGACCTAAAAGTTCCACACGGCCAGTTCTAACCAGTTGCCTAAATGTTTCAATTAGATCCCTATCAAACATTTCACATTGCTCAAGAAAAACCCCTGATATGCTAAATGAGAATTTAACTTGCTTTTTTTCATGTTTATACTTATCGATAAGTTCAAGCAGTATCTGATTTGATGGGAAATAACACTTGCTACAAGCTCTTTTAAAAATTTCCCTATCCTGCTTGTGGTCAAAATAATAGTTAAAAAGTTCTTCCTTCTTTAGGCGTCTAAAGACCCCGCCATCCCAGAAATAGTTCCCCCTCAATCTATGAGGCTGGTGAACTTCAAACACAAAGACAATATCCGTCAATGACTACACAACCTTTAACCTCTACGACTCTCTAATAATAACCAATTAAATCTTGTTTAAAGCCTTATGTACAAAATTACTTAGCATAAGGCTTATGCTTTTTAAAACAAAAAGAAAGGGGACGGGACTCAGCCTTTAAGTCTGGCTGCCTTTTCAAGGGCAACGACGCCTGGAAGTTTTTTCCCCATCAAGAACTCTATTAGGGCTCCTCCAGCTGTGCTTACGTAGGAAATATTATTCGCTAATCCAAGCTCTTGTAGTGCTGCTATTGTGTGGCCGCCTCCTGCAAGCGAGAAGGCCTTTGAATTGGCTATTTCCTCAAAGATTTTCTTTGTTCCGAAAACGAATTCGCTGTTTTCAAAAACGCCCATTGGGCCGCTGACAACTATGGACTTTGCGCTACGTATGATTTTCGCATACTCTTTAACGGTTTCAGCGCCTATATCATAGATTGGATATTCTGTTGGAAGATTTTTCACAAGAATTTCTTTGCGCTTCTTGTCAACTTCAACTGCCACATCGACGGGAACCTTGATCTTTTCTGGATATTTTTGCATGAGATCTTTAATGCCGGGCACTATGCCCAAAAATTTTTTCTCTTCTAAGAACTTCATGTTTTGCGGTCCTAGATCCACCCCTTTCGCAACTAGGAAAACATGTCCCACAACGCCGCCTGTTAGAACATAGTCAGCTATCTTATTGTCCAATACATACTTTGAAATTTCAAGTGAGTCATCTGCTTTTGCTCCTCCGAGAACGTAGATGCATGGTTTCTCCGGGTTCTCCAGCACTTTGCCTAAAGATTTCAGTTCCCTCTCCATTATTCGGCCTGCAACGCTTGGAAGAACAGCTGTAAAACCTACTATTGAGGCATGGGCTCTATGGGCTGCGGCAAAAGCGTCATTAACGAATAAGTTTGCTAATGGAGCTAATTCTTTGACGAGTTCTGATTTGGCGTGGTCTTCAGGTGTTCCTTCCTTGGTTTCTCCCGCAAAGTTTCTAACATTGTCAAGAACAAGCACTTCGCCGCTTTTTAGCTCTTTTATCGCATTTTTGGCTTTTTCACCATAGACGTCTTCCACATACCTTATAGACCTTCTAAGGACTTGGCCAAGAATTTCAGCATGCTGCCTCAATGGTATAAAGTCCGGATCGCCTTTTCGTCCCTGATGGGCAAGAACCACGACCTTTGCACCTTTCTCCGCCAGCTCTTTTATGGTGGATTCTCCGTGAGCCCTTATTCTGGTGTCGTCGAGAACCCTTTTTGTTTCCGGATCAACTGGGGAGTTGAAGTCAACTCTGACAAAAACTACCTTGTCTTTTACGTCAACGTCGTCCAAAGTTAAAAACTTCACCATATTTTTCCCTTCTTTGCTGGACAGAAAAAATGGGAATTGGAGTTTTTAAGTTTTAAATTTGAACCAGCTAGAAACCAGCTTTCTTCCCTATTAGTTCTATAAGTTCAACCATTCTGCAGGAGAAGCCCCACTCGTTATCGTACCATGCAAGCACCTTGACGAGGTTTCCAGCTACAACCATCGTGGAGAGGCCGTCGACAATCGCGGAGTATGGCGTGTGGTTTACGTCTGTTGAAACTATCGGGTCTTCTGTGTATTCAAGAATGCCCTTCAATGGACCTGCTGCAGCTTTCTTGAAGGCAGCGTTCACCTCTTCCTTAGTTACGCTTTTTTCCAAGACAGCTGTTAGGTCTGTTATGGAGACATTTGGAACGGGTACTCTGAGGGCTATTCCATCAAGCTTTCCTTTAAGCTCCGGTAAGACTAGCCCAGCTGCTCGCGCCGCTCCGGTTGTTGTGGGTATTATGTTTATGGCTCCAGCCCTTGCCCTGCGGAGGTCTCTGTGCACCAAGTCCATTATTCTCTGGTCATTGGTATAGGCGTGGGCTGTTGTCATGAGTCCAGCTTTTACGCCGAAGTTTTCATGCAGCACTTTAGTGACTGGTGCCACACAGTTGGTGGTGCATGAAGCGTTTGAAAGTATATTGTGGTTCGCATGGTCGTATTTGTCATGGTTTACTCCCAGAACTATGGTTATGTCCGGATTTTCAGCCGGAGCTGATATCAAGACTTTTTTTGCTCCTGCTTGAAGGTGTTTTGAAGCATTTGCTCTATCGGTGAATAGTCCAGTGGATTCAACAGCCAGGTAAACGTCCAAGTCCTTCCAAGGTAGCATGGCTGGATCCTTTTGCATTAGCACTTTAATCTCTTTCCCGTTTACTATAAGGTTGTTGTCTTTGACTTGTACGTCAGCGTTGAATCTTCCGTGTACTGAATCATATTTTAGGAGATGCGCTAGGGTTTTTGCGTCAGTTACATCATTTATTGCTACGAAGTCTATGTTTGCGTTTCTTTCAATAGCCGCTCTGAACAAAAGTCTCCCGATTCTTCCAAAACCGTTTATGGCAACCCTTATTGCCATTTAAATCACCATCACCCTTCGAATTCCTTTTATAATTGCAAAGATTCTACTAATTAATTTTCCTACGAGAAGTGGAAAAAATAAAAGAAAAAGGTGATGTTCTAGCGTAGTTTCATAAGGGCGGTTTCTGCAGCTAAGACGAAAGGCTCCCAAGTCTCATTTAAGGGCGGTGCATAGGCGGTGTCTGCCTTGGAAAGTTCCCGCACCGTCATATGCTTTTGTATTGCAATGGCTATGGCATTTATACGCTGAGTTACATCCTCTCCGCCTATAATTTGGGCGCCTATTACCCGTTGGGTTTCTTTTTCGATAACAAGTTTAACCCTTATTGGCAATGCACTTGGATAGTAATCTGCTTTCGTCTTTGAGGAAATTGCTCCAACAACCGTTTCTATACCTGCCCTCTTTGCCGCAGTCTCAGTTAGGCCTGTTACCCCTATTTGAGTATCATACAGCTTTGTTACTGCTGAACCGATAACTCCTGGAAAAGTCGCATAGCCCCCCGCCGCGTTTACCCCTGCCACTTTGCCCTGTCTGACAGCCACCGTTCCCAGCTGTTGCACCACAGGCCTCTGGGTTATAATGTTAACAGATTCTACACAGTCGCCTGCAGCGTAGACATCTTTTATGTTTGTTTCCATTCTCTGATTTGTCTTTATTAGTCTTGTTTCTCCTAGAGCTATTCCTGCATCCACTGCAAGCTGGGTATTTGCTCTAACGCCGAAAGCGCTTACAAACATGTCAGCACTTATTTGCTCTCCGCCGGCAACAATCCCAGTTACTTTATCTTTTCCAAGGAATTCTTCCACGGGTTTTCCTGTTAAAATTCTTATACCTTTATGCTGAAGCATTTCTTCAACATTTTTAGCCATATCTGGGTCAAGCATCGCCGGCAACACCTGGGGCAGCATTTCCACGACGCTTACTTGTAATCCCCTTTCTTGGAGAGCCACCGCGGTTTCTAGACCTATAAGCCCTGCTCCCATGACAACAGCATTTTTCGCTCCGTTTCTGATGGCTTGCTCTATTCTCTCTCCATCTTCAATTGTTCTTAGGGGAAGTATCCCTTGTTTCTCTCTTCCTTTTATTGGCGGAGTGAAGGCATTAGCGCCTGTGGTTATTATTAGGCTGTCATATGGAATTTCCTCGGTTTTTCCTGTTTTATCCACGGTTTCGACAACTTTTTTGCCCGTGTCTATCCTCGTCACTTTTGTCTCGGTTTTCAGGTTTAGCTTCATCATTCGATAGTAATCTGGCGGAAAAACTATCAAGTCCTTAAAGCTTGGGATTTTCCCCTCTATCACAAATGGTAGGCCACATCGGGAATACCCTGCATTTTTCTCTTCTGTTATGAGGGTTATTTCCGCGGTTCGGTCAGTTTTCCTAGCCGCGGAGGCTGCGTCAACACCTGCTGCATGGGCTCCAATTATTACTATTCGCTTTGGCAATGGTCTTTCCCCTTCTCGTTTTGCTTATTTCATTAGACTTTTATGCCATTCTACTGCCCGGTTGAAGTCCATCAAGTTTGCGAGTTCCCCTTGGAGATTTGAGGGTCTCACAACCAGCAGCCAGCCTTTTTCATATGGATCCTCGTTTAATGTTTCCGGTTTTGACTGGACTTCTTCGTTTACTTCCTCGACTGTTCCACTTATTGGTGCTATAAGGTCTGATACGGCCTTAACGGACTCCAAAGTTCCATATGGTTCATTCTGTTTTATTATTGCTCCAACACTTGGAAGTTCGGCATACACTATTTCGCGAAGTTGCTTCTGAGCGTAATCAGTTATGCCAATGCGCACTCGGTCACCTTCAACTTTCACCCAACCGTAATCCTTGCTGTAGTACAATCCCTCAGGCACTTCGTATCCATCAACTTTAACCACGAACATTTCACCCCTTAAGTAACATTATTTGTATGTTTTTCAGCCTTTAAAATTAACTGTGGGGCCTAATGATTACTTTACTTTTGGCTTTAATTTGGTGGACGTTGAGACAGCATATGATGTTAGCATGTTCTGTTTGCTTTTATATATGGAAATGTTTAATAAATTGGTTTTATGATAAGCTGTGCAGATGGAAGGATTTATTTGAGCGAGGAACTGGCTAAACTTCCACCACAGGTTCAGGAACGTCTCCTCAGACTTCAACAGCTACAACAGACCCTACAGTCAGTCTTATCTCAAAAACAGCAAGTAGAATTGGAATTAACAGAAATTGAGCAAGCTTTAAGCGAGTTGCAGAAAGCAGCTGAAGATGCTGTTATCTATAAAGCCGCTGGCTCTCTACTCATTAGGACCGATAAGGCCAAGGTAACCGCTGATTTAAACGAAAGAAAGGAGCTTCTGAACATGCGTGCTTCGGTTTTAGGAAAACAGGAAGAACGGCTCAGAAGCCAAATGAAGGAACTTCAGGCTAAACTTCAACAGGATCTAAGTCCATTATCCAATTCTCAATCTTGACATATAAGTGGCTTGTGGAAAGTGAAAATGTGGAAGAATCAAGTTTGCCAGAGCTGACTCAGGATCAAATAGAATGCCTTTCTACGATAGCTGAAGAAACTGCAAGGCAACATGTTTTTTCTAAGGTTCCAGCGAAATTCTTGGAAAATCTGAACATAACAGTGGAAGTGGAAGGAGAAAAACCCATAACGCTTGCAATTGAGGTAGAATTAGTTCTTTCATCCGTTATGAAAGATTTCGATGCTAAGGGGCTAGCAGAGGAAGCCGTTAAAAAGGCTTTTGAGTCGGCTGAAAAATATTTAAGGGAACTGAGATGTCTTTCTCAGAAATAACAAAAGTATTAGATGGGTTGGACGCACGTTTTGTTGTTCTTTTATGTCATCATAACGCTGACCCGGACGCTATATGTTCGGCCTATGCTTTATCTACATTACTGAGAAAATATAAGCCCCAAATAAGATTTGAAATTGGCGCATCGCAGGGAGTAAGCCGCTTATCTAAGCATGTACTCAAGCACCTGCCAGTTACCGTGGAAACGCGCCCTCACGTTGAAGATGCTGATGTTCTCATTTTGCTGGATACAAATACCATACAGCAGCTTGACAATTTAGCTGATAAAGTAAGGGTTTCAAAGGCTCCGATAATTGTTATTGACCACCATGCGGTTCATCCTGAAACAGAAAAATTAGCTAGGCTCTGCATAGTGGATGAGAATGCTTCATCTACATGCGAGATAGTTCACCGCCTCTATAAACAAGCGAACATTAAAATGGATTTAGAGGAGGCAAAAGCGCTTTTTCTAGGAATAGCCTTTGACACTCGCCACTTTGTCCTCGCCGGCACTTCAACGTTGAAAACTCTGGCTGAGCTTGTAGATGTGGGCGTAAATGCCCAAGAAACCCTTGCAATTCTTTCCTTGCCAATGGACTACTCTGAAAGGGTGGCTAGACTAAAAGCTTGTAAAAGAGCCAAACTTTTCAAGGTAGGCGAATGGATAATTGCCCTGTCCCATGTAAGCGCCTTTCAAGCCTCTGCGGCACGCGCCATAATAGATCTCGGCGCCCACGTGGCTGTTGTTGGCGGTCAGAAAAATGAAAACTTAGAGATAAGCCTTCGATGCACGCGGGAGTTCCATGAGAAAACTGGAATTCACTTGGGCAGAGATATAGCTAAACCGTTGGGCGAATACCTAAAGGGGATGGGCGGCGGCCATTCTACCGCTGCCGGTGTTAACGGTACAGGTGAAATTGAATCTGGGTTAAAAAAGTGCTTAAAGCTTCTAAAGGATAAAATGACTAAAGGATAAACTTAATTTTAAGTAGCTACTCTTAAATGGAAGTGCCTTTGGCTTAACGTATGGTGGAACATCAAATTATGGCAGTAATCAAAACCAAGGGTCTCACATACACTTATCCTGGAGCTGTAAAACCTTCAATAAATAATGTTTCCATAAAAATAGAAAAAGGCGAATTCGTTCTAATCACTGGACCAAGCGGATGTGGAAAAACAACACTTTGCCGGTGCTTTAACGGTCTGATACCGCATTTTTATCAAGGCAAACTGGAGGGTGAAATAAAAGTCGCTGGTCTAACGGTTCAGGAGCATCCTACATGCGAACTTGCAAGACATGTTGGTATGGTATTTCAAAATCCCGAGAATCAGCTTTTCGCTCTATCCGTTGAAAAGGATGTAGCCTTTGGACTGGAGAATTTGGGTTTGCCTAGAGATGAAATTCGTAAAAGGGTGGATTGGGCGCTTCAAATAACTGGCATATATGATTTGAAGGATCGCGCCCCCTACGAGCTTTCTGGGGGGCAGCAGCAACGTGTTGCTATAGCTTCGGTTTTAGCTATGCAACCTGAAGTTATGGTTTTAGATGAGCCTACCTCTTTCCTTGATCCTTTAGGTGCCAAAAAGATTTTTGATGTAATCCATGAAATTAACAAGAACCTTGGAATAACAATAGTTCTTGTTGAACATAGATTAGATTTAACGATCAGATATGCTGATCACATAATTATAATGGATGATGGAAAAGTCATTTTGGATGGGGATCCTCGTGCTGTCCTAGGTTCCGAAGCGATGCGCCTCCTTGGAGTGGGCATACCCAAAGCTACCCGCTTATATCAGATGCTCGAAGCTGAGGGAATAAAACTTAGCGGGAAAATTCCCCTGTCCTCAGACGAGTTAGCTGAAAAAATTAGGAGGGTTCTTAGAAGTCATGATTGAGGTTCAAGATCTGTATTTTACGTACCCTAGTGGTGTGGAGGCTCTTAAGGGAATTTCTCTCACAATAAAAGATGGAGAATTTGTGGCTATAATGGGCGAGAATGGGGCTGGAAAAACGACCCTTGTGAAGCACTTTAACGGGCTTCTAAAACCTACAAAGGGTAGAGTGCTCGTGAATGGTGTAGATACAAGAAATGTTAGTGTTGCCACCCTAGCAAGAAGGGTTGGTTTTGTATTTCAAAATCCTGATCACCAGCTTTTCAGCGAGACAGTTAAAGAAGAAATAGCCTTTGCCCTTAAAAACTTCGGTTTTAGCAGAGACATAATAGAAAGGCGTGTAGCCTGGGCTTTAAACCTTTTAGGCCTAACCCAGTATGAGAAAACTTCTCCATTTATGCTTAGTGGGGGCGAAAGGAAACGTGTGGCCCTAGCATCAGTCCTCGCATGGGATCCTGAAATCTTAATTCTAGATGAGCCCACTATCGGTCAAGATTACAGGCAGAAAGAGAACCTTCGCCAATTCATCCTCCAAATGAAGGCTCAAGGGAAAACCATAATTGTGGTCACCCATGATGTGGAGTTCGTGGCGGAATGCAACCCAAGGGTCTTGTTGATGCGTGGGGGAAAAATAGTTGCGGATGGAGAAGCCAGGAAGGTGCTTACGGACTTGGAAATTTTGACTTTTGCTTCAATAATTCCTCCGCAGGTAACTCAAATTTTCTTACACTTATCCGATATGGGCTTCCCTAAGGAAGTTATAGACTTATATGAAGCCAAAGAATTTTTGCTTAAAACCTTAGGGAGGAAGGCTAAATGAGCATGTTTAATGGGCTAAGATTTAGAAAAGTTTCTTCGCCGATACATAATTTGGATCCGCGGATAAAATTTGTCTATGCATGTATCATTTTTGCAGTCGCCATCCTCTTCTGGGAGTTCATACCATTAGTCTTTCTTTTCATAATTCAATTCCCATTCGTTTTCCTGGCCAGAGTTAGACGGGAATGGATGCATTCCATGAAGGGGGCAGCATTTTTAGCATCAATAATATTCCTTACAAACTTCATTTTCTCATTCATAAGCGCAGGTTACAATCTTAAATTATCTTCCATCGAATATGCCTTAGCCATGACTTTAAGGTTCTTGGTACTTGTAGAATCTTTCTCTATATTCTTCTTAACAACATCTCCGGACCATTTAGGCTTAGCCCTAGAACAAGCCAAGGTGCCCTACGAGTTTTGTTTCGCTTTCATAACGGCAGTGCGCTTTGTTCCAGTGCTAGCTGAGGAAGCGCAGACCATAATGGATGCTCAAAAAGCTAGAGGTCTAGAACTGGAAAAGGGGAATTTTCTAAAGAGGGTTAGAAACTACATTCCAATTCTTATACCACTTATTGTGAGCGCCATTCGCAGAAGCTTAGAGCTGGCTGAGGCCATGGAGTCTAGGGCTTGGGGAGCAACTAAAAAACGTACGAACCTTTATGTTCTAAAACTGCATAGGAAAGATTACTTTCTCGCCGCTTTCAGCATATGCCTCTTGGCTGCCGCAATTTATGTGCGTCTATACATTTCTATCCCTAGCCTTGAAGCAATTCTAACTGGATTTTGGACACCGTAAGACTTTTAATATAGACGGCGGTGTAAATGGGTTTCGCGGAGCTGAAAAGCTTGAAATGGTTGAAAGCTGCCGCCGAAGAAATAATTTCGGGAATCAAAAACTGCATTGAGGAGTTAAATCCAAAAGAGGTTGAACGCTTTATTCAACTTCTGCTTGCGGCAAAGGACAAGAAGATATTCGTTGTAGGCATGGGACGAAGCGGATTCGTTGGCCGAGCTTTTGCCTTGCGTCTAATGAACTTGGGATTCAATGTTTACTTCCTCGGCGAGACAATAACCCCTGCCGCTGAAAAAGGCGACTTATTAATCGCTATTTCCGGAACTGGAAGCACAAAAATGGTTTTGACTGCAAGCATGGCTGCAAAAGAAATAGGTGCTACTGTAGTCGCCATAACTTCTTTCCCAGAATCCCCCTTAGGTCAAATTGCCGATCTTGTTGTCACCGTTAAAGGTCGAACCAAGGCAGGATGGCCTAAAGAAGAGGATTATCTTGCACGACAACTTATGGGCGAAAAGGAGCCCTTATCTCCCCTAGGAAGCATCTTTGAGAATAACTGCATGGTTTTTTTAGATGGTTTAATTGTTGAGCTTATGCACCGCTTAGGCAGCACCGAAGAAGATTTGAGACGTAGACATGCAACAATAGAGTGACCTAGCGTAGGAGTGTGTGGAAAATCCGGGCTAAATGGAAAAAGAAAAGAATGCGCCGCCAGAAAAAGAAGAGGGAGAAAAGGAGAGCCCGTTACAAATAAAGGCGTGGCATAGGGGTTATTTTAAGACTTTGGTTTATAATTTAGTCCATAAGAATGGGTTAGTTATTTGACGTCCATATAGTTTATTAATACTTGCTATATTGTATTTTTTGATAGGATATATTTCAAAAACTGAAAGGGGACAAAATGGCGAAGACCCAAAAAAGCATAGAGAAATCAGAGATAAGTGTAACCGTTGAAGGAAAGCGTGAAAAAACAGCTATCTTTCGAGAAGTCTATCCAATTAAGGAGCCCTACGTATATGCCGCTATAGTGAAAGATCCTGAGACTCAAAGGATCCTATACGAGGTTATAGAGCCTACCCTACAAAAAGGGGAAGAGGAGCTGCTGAAAGAAATAAAGGCCCTTCTTATGGAGGAAGTTGACGTTAGCGCAAAGGAGATAGAAAACAAAGAAAAAGCTGAAGATTATCTAAAGAAAAAAGTTTTAGAAATTCTTAAAAAGTACCGCATAAAAGTCCCCTCAGAATCTGTTGATAAGCTTCTGTATTATGTTGTGCGGGACTTTGTGGGTTATGGCAAAATAGACCCCCTCATGAAGGACCATTTCATTGAGGATATTTCCACCGATGGTGTAAACATACCCATATATGTTTGGCATAGAGTCTATGAGTCACTCCCAACAAACATAATATTTAAGGATGAAGAGGAGTTAAACTCTTTCATAATACGCCTGGCATACTTGGCTGGCAAGAACATCTCAATAGCCTCTCCAATTTTAGACGCCTCCTTGCCAGACGGTAGCCGTGTACAATTAACTTACGGTAGCGAGGTGACTAGGCGGGGTTCAACATTTACAATTCGCCGCTTTCGATTAGATCCTCTTACCATTTCAGACCTTATAGCTTTCAACACCCTTTCCTCAGAGATGGCAGCATACTTATGGTATATAATTGAGAACCGTGCCTCAGTGCTTGTGGCCGGAGGTATAGCATGCGGAAAAACAACCATGCTTAACTGTCTCTCCATGTTTATTAAACCGGAAATGAAGATAGTTAGCGTAGAAGATACCCAAGAGCTTAATCTGCCCCATGAAAACTGGATTCCATCCGTGGTTAGGCTTAGCTTCGGCCGTGAGGAAGGCGCAGGCAGCATAACCCTCTTCGACCTGCTTAAGGCTGCTGTTAGGCAGAGGCCTGATTACATTATCGTCGGTGAAGTTCGAGGGGAAGAAGCTTACACGCTCTTTCAGGCTATGGCAACTGGTCATCTTGGAATGTGTACGATGCACGCTGAGTCTGTTGAAGCTGTTATAAACCGCTTAGAATCTGAGCCTATGAACATTCCAAGGCCTCTCATCGCTTTAACCAATTTAGTGATGATAATGGCAAGGACAGAGGTTGGAGGGAGACCTGCCAGAAGGGCTTTGACGGCTACTGAAATAACTGGGCTTGATTCTGTTTCTAAAAACATTTTAGTCAATGAGGTTTTCCGCTGGAAGGCTAGAGAGGACATTTTTGAGCATGTTGGAAAAAGTTTCCTTTTAGAAAGGCATATGAAAAAGATGGGACTAAGCGAGGTTGAAGTTGAAAACGAACTTCAGCGTAGAAGAATTATTTTAGAGTGGATGGTTAAAAAGGGAATACGCCGTTATTTGGATGTGGCAAGCGTAATTCGCGAGTATTATGCCAATCCGGAAAGGGTTTTCCAAAGGGCAAGGATGGAGTTGTATTGAAGGGCAGGAATTTGCATAAAACAAAGGGTGAGAAGACCTCGAATAGGGAGTCTGAGCCTTCGCGGGGAGGATTGCGATACTTGGCCTATAGCCTGGTAGGTCGGAGGATAAGTCGCATTTTGCCTTTATTCAGGGACTTGGATGTGCGCTTGGAGAAGGCTAAACTTAGAATAAACTTTAAAGTATACGTCAGCTTAATCGTTTTATCCACGGTTCTTACCGCAACTATAGCTTTTGTAGCATTTCCTCTTATCCTTATATTCATTTTACAGACGCCTTTGTTACCAGCCATGCTTTTCGGCTTCGGAGGCGGGCTTTTTGCAATAGCCTCCACAATTTTTGGCTTTTACTTTTATCCAATATATCGCGCTGACAAGCTTAAGAGGACTTTAGAGGACGAGTTGGCCTTTGTTACTGGCTATATGGCTATTCTCGCAAGTGCTGGTGTGCAGCCTGAAAAAATTTTCTATTCGCTTTCAAATCTTCCAATACCCTTAACGGTTTCCGCTGAAGCAAAAGACATTATTAAAGATGTAAATCTTTTTGGGTTTGATATTATATCTGCTCTGGAACGGGCCTCTAAAAGATCGCCCTCGGAGAAGTTTCGCGAATTAATTGAAGGTTTCATCTCTACGATCCATTCTGGAAGCAGTCTTTCCAATTATTTAAAGGGAAAATCCATGGAATACATGAAACTTAAGAAGATGTCTCTTCGTAAGTTTTCGGATACGCTGTCCATCCTTTCAGAATTCTATGTGGCTATACTTGTCACGGGTCCCCTTCTCTTAATAATCATGCTTGCGGTTATGGCTATGATGGGTGGGGGAACCTTGTGGTTTCTAACGCCTGAGCTTCTGCTTGGCATATTAACATATATTGGGATCCCCGTTAGCTCCATCATGTTCCTCCTAATCCTAGACGCGGTTTCGCCTAAATGGTAGTTGACCATGCCCAAAATAAAGAAGCGCTTGAAGCATTTCATATGGGCCGCGTCGGCTATAGTAGCCTTAACCATAATTATTTTAGGTTTCTTTCTCGCTTGGGGGACTCGAAGTTTTGATGAGTTTGTCTTCTTCGCCGTTGTAGTTGGCTTTTCCCCTCCAGCTGTTATAAACTACTTGGATTATCGCTGGAAGAGGGCGGTTGATGGACACCTTCCCGATCTCTTCCGCAGCATTGTTCAGGCTCAGGAGACGGGCATGACGTTGCCCCGTGCTTTAGAGGAGGCAGCAAAAAGGGATTATGGCCCCCTCACAGCGGAATTGCGTAAAATGACCATTCAAATTTCCTGGGGTTTAACCCTTGAAGAGGCTTTGCTGGCTTTTGCAAGGCGCGTAGACACAGTTCTAGTGCATAGAATAGTTCCATTAATAATTGAGGCGAACCGCTCTGGGGGACGTGTAGAAAAGGTTTTCGAGCCTATGGGAAAGTTTGTCCAGTCAACCCTTACGCTTCAAAAGGAGCGTTATACCCGGTCAAGGCCATACATCGCCATCATTTATGTCGCCTTTTTCGTTTTCATATTCACTATAGTGTTACTCTTTAGATCCTTCTTTGTAGGCATAGAGGGCTCCAACATCTTTGGCGCGTCTGTGATGGCGCCTGAGGACATGAAGCGACTATTCTTTCACATGACAGCCCTACAGGCCTTTTTCAGTGGCCTTGTTGCCGGAAAAATGGGAGAAGGCACCATAAGCGCCGGAATGAAGCACAGCCTAGTGCTCATGCTTTCAGGATATTTGGCCATAAAACTTTTCCTATAGGAGGAATAGCCGTGACAAGGAAGGGGGCTCAGTCTCTCCGTCTCTGTATGGATAAGCGAGCCATAACGCCGGTGCTCAGCAACCTTTTGCTTATGGTTGTTGCCGTGGCAGCCATGTCCATAGCCGCTGCTGCCACATACATTATAACGTCTAACCTTCGCGAGACGATGGGTGAGCGCATAGTAATAGAAGACGTGTGGTTCTGTAGGGCGGAGGATGGCAGCAAGCGGATAAATGTCACCGTGCTTAATGTGGGGAAGATTGACGTTAGCATTTCACGTGTATACATTTACAGAAACCAGCATCTCGTAAGTGTGATAAGGCTTCAAATTCCCTTGGAAGTCGGCGACTACGAAGAGATGCTGATACCATATGGCGAATGGCAATCCGGGGAAACATACCGCATAGAGGTTGTAACCCAGAGGGGATTAAAGGTTGAGGATTATTATAAGGCACCTTAAAGGTTTCCAGCATGACAGGCGTGGTGTAAGCAATGTTTTAGTTGTGATGCTAAGCCTAGTCCTAGTAACAGTAATAGTTGCGAACGTGGTGCTCTGGAGCTACCAGATGAATCAATATGATTGGGAGAGGGCGCAAGAAAACCTAAAGCTCATAAATGTGGAGCGCAACTACAAATTTTTAAACGCCAGCGAAATCCAAGTCATAAATGGTAGCCATTTAGGCGGACTAACCTTTAGAGAAGAGGAATACTCTTCCGGAAATACATCGGGCAGTGGAGGGGGAATCCGCTACTTATACCCGTCAGGATACAATACTTTAGGCGGTACCCAACATGTTAGCGGCTCCCCATCTGATCTGGAGGCTAATGATGGCTCCTACATGATTTTTAGGAGCTCCAGAACCCAAGGAATTACGGACTACGTGGATCAACAAAGCAACGTGGATGGAAACCCAGATAAAGGCACACATTCAAACCTCGCAGCGTTAAAAGCCACAGACAATGTGTACGACGTGCTAAATGAATTAAAAATTGTTAATGAAAATATATCTGCAAAAACAGATGCGTTCATAGCCTATCGTAGCAATACTGGAACAAACAGGCTTTCATCACCCAAATCCAGAACTTGGACCGGCAGCATAGCCTCTTGGAGCAGCGAGGTGGAATTGCCCTCTGCTGGTAGTCCAGTTCGCTGGGTTAGGGTAGCCTATTGCCCAGTTCAATCGAGGGGTTATGAGAAAATAGTTGTAACACTTTCCGACGATAGGTATTATGATGCTTACATCTGGAATGGAAGCCAATGGCTTGTATTCAATAACATAGGCTATTACGCTTATCAATTCTTCTACAGGGGATTTGATGTTGCCTATGAGCATGCTTCCGGAAGGGCCTTAATCGTATATTCGCGGGGGACTTTATCAAATGAGATAGGATACAGAATCTGGGATGGAACAACATTATCCCAAGAGTATATTCTTGATCTGCCTTACACAAGTGGATATGTGTATTGGATTAGTTTGGCAACCTGTCCAGGAACACGAAGCGGAACATCCGACGACAACGAAATAGCCATGATATACCTTGACTCAAACACGGACGTGCATGGTTACATTTGGACTGGTTCTGAATGGAGCCTTATGAAAGCAACAAGAGTCTGGGACAATACTGCTGCAACTGCCATGAGAGAATGTATAGCCGTAGCCTATGAAAGCCTAAGTGGAAGGGCGATATTCGTCTGGGGTGACGCCGTACGCACAGACAACTATTATAGAATTTGGGATGGAACGGCTTTAAGTGAAAACACGCTTCTGGACGCAAGTAACGCTGGCGGAGTAAGCTACTGGTTTTCGCTCAAGCCTAACCCGTGGGGAAATGACATGATACTTGTCATAGTTGATGGTGGAAGAGACTTAAACACGTACTATTGGAATGGTTCAGCGTGGACGCAACATTCGGAACATGATGGTAGTGTAGATACTAACGCTGGAAGATGTGCGGATTTCGCATGGTATAGTCCGACACAGGGACTGCTTGTATGGGGAGCAACAAATAATCAGATTTCATGGAGGACATTCACTGCGCCGAATACATGGAGCACAGAATCCACAGTTAACGCTGCTGGCACACATCCTTGGGTCCAATTAAAAACAAATACTAGAAACATAGACGGCGACATTAAAGTTTTAGGGGCAGACCTCAACTCAGACTCTAAGATAGGTGTGATAATATGGAATGGCACATTCTTCGCGTTAACAGAAGCTGCAATAACAACGGACACGCAGGGAACAACCTACGAATGTTTCGAGATAGAATTCATGCATTTTGGTCCAATTACCATAAACTATCAGCTTGACCTTGAAGTTCAATGGATAAATGTAGACCCCACAAGGGCACATGAATATCTGTGTATTCGCACCGGCTCTTTAGATGCTGAAGCCTTGAGGGTTGACTTTTGGAATGGCTCAACTTGGGTTACTATAATAGAGGCTTTATCCCCTAATCAATGGAATAACGTTTCGGTTTCAGCATATTTGACGTCGCCTATTTTTACTTTAAGATTTGTCGGCTCTGCTGAAACCGGAGACAGCCAGCAGAGTATATGGCAGATAGATTCTGCGCTTTTATGGCTTTGGGATGATTCATACTCGGTTGAAGTGGAGTTTACCGGCACTTCAAATGCCACCGAATCTTGGACCCGGCTTGATTGGACTGTGGATGGCTCATTTACCGTTGACAATGTGAATGTAACCCTTCAACTCTTCAATTATGCAACAAACTCCTATCCCACAAGTGGAGATGGATACATGTCCTATATCTCCGGTTTAGCAAACGTAGATGAAACCAGAATGCAATCCATAACAATCAACCCTGCATATTTCAGGGATTCTAATGGTAATTGGAAACTTAGGATAATAGGGGTGAAGACAACATCTGAGCAATTTGAATTTAGAGCCGACCTGATTCAGCTGCGGGTTGAAACACAGGGCGAGGGACAGCAGCAGAATTTCACGTATTACACGCTAAGTTTCTACATGAATTTCGCCTTAGATTTGGCTGAATACCCCATTGAAACTATACACTCCATAGAGGCCCATGTCCGCCTTAAAGTAAGCGACACCCTTGAAGGTTGGCTTTTGGAAGCATATAATTGGGTAAATGGAAATCCCGAAATTATAGGCGGCTTGTCCCCGTCAAGATACTATCGAGACTATGTGATAAATTTTGGTGATAACTGGCAAAGCTATATAAACACGAATAACGGAACGGTGAGGCTTATATTATGCGATGAAAGCCCAGATGATATCCAAACAACCGTTGACGTGGAACTCTTAACCCTCAAAGTCATACTAAAAAATGGAACAGTTCTAACCCTAAAGAATGAGGGCTCCATGCCTGTGCATGTCATCGCAATCTGGGTTAATAATGCAACTGTTCATAAACGTTACAATGTAGACCTTTTCCTGAATCCCGGAGAGGCTCCACCATCATTTCTAATGGGAAACATCAATTTACCTAATGGAGACTTTACGGTCAGGATTGTTACTGAAAGGGGGAACATGGCCGTTTTCACAGGTGGATAACCAGCTAACCCTTAGCAGAAATTATTTTTTCGCTAAGGGCCTTTGTAACTTCCCTCGCGTCCCTTGCCTCCACAACATTTATCTTATATAATTCAGCCATCCTTTTTCCATTATCGTTTATTTTTGGAATTGCAATCAGATAGGCACTGTCTGGGGAAACATCAAAGATTTTCGCGAAAAGTGCGATAACCGGCTGTTCTGTAACCATGCCATCAATGGAAGTTGCCAAATCTATAACAATCAGACACTTTTTATCCTCGGCTTTCCCAAAATATGCGACAAGATCAAACATATGATTAGCGCCTGATCTGCCCTTCAGAAAAGCTGGAGCTTCAACTTCAAACCCGATTTCGGTTAGAAACTCCTTTATTGGCGCTACGAAGACCCATCCTGCTTCTATTTCACCCTTCACTTCCTCATTGAGGCTGTAAAGGTAAACATCCTTAACTTTAACATCTTCAAAAGTAAATGTAAGCTGGCAATCCCTACAAAAATGCCTTGTAACCGGAATATCAAAACTCTTCCCACATTCCCGACAAGTGCACCATATCCCTGCCCTTCTATAGTCCACATCAAGAACCCTTAATTCTCTATTACATTTGGGGCATATGAGCTTGTCTCCCCTTCGGAAGTTTTCCTCAATACCTATGTAACCGCATCTCGTATGTTCAATCAAAGAATCTTTCTTGATGTCAAAGGATCTGCAGTAGGGGCAACAGTAGTGCGTGGATACGCTTTGAGAATCACATTTTGGGCAATAAATAATTTTATCATAAAGTTTTCTCAAAAGAATTCCGGTTTCATAAAGTCTATTCAGAAACTCATCTACGCCTAAATCTTGACCAAGAACTTCTTCTACAACCGGGTATCTATAGCCAACATTAGGGTCAAAAATAGGCTTAAGCTCAACGATTTCCCCACTTAAAAATTTACTCAAGAAGATCAGATTTTTCCGGTCTTTATATAGCTCCGCCCGCTCGGACTTGCCCGGTTTCCTCTGCATTTTCTCCATACCCATACGTAACAAGTGCCAACATTTTTAATGTTAGCAACCCATTAATAAGCTTATGTTATTCCAACTATATAGTTAAGAAAAGTTTTAAAATGGGCTTTCCCGTAGAAAGCGTGAGAGGGTCAAATCTGACCAGAGGAACAAAAAGACTTGTGCACTGTCCAAGATGCGGTTTCACCTTTGACATATCATATGGAAGGGCTTTTGCATGTTCCGGTTGTCCATCAACCGTACAGTGCGGATATGCGAAATGCCCAAAATGCCAGCAAGAGTTCCCCCTAAAGTAATTTCCATGCTAATCCCCTCACTTTAAGGTGTAATGCGAAAAAGTTATTGATATAAAGGGGCAAAAGTAATGCTGAGGCTCTTTAATGGCTGATCGTCCAAGATTCGGTCCAGCAGGCATTCCCCCGTCATTCCGGGCGAAAAAGGCTTCTTTGATGGATGTTCCAAGGCTCCTACGGGATGAGGGTCTTGATGCTTTCGAATATCAAGCCGTGCGATGGAGTGAAAAACCTCAAATGAAGCGCGAAGATGCTGAAAAATTCGGATTAAAAGCTAGGGAAAACGATGTGATACTCAGCCTCCATGGCTCTTACTTTATAAACTTCTGCGGAAATCGCGAAACCGTTGAGGCAAGCAAGAAGCGTATAATTGCATGCGCTACAGCCGCCCAGTGGATGGGCGCCCAAGTTGTGGTTTTCCATGTTGGTTATTACGGAGGAAAGACGCCTAAACAGGTTTATAACGAATGCCTAAAGACATTAAAAGATGTTACAGAAACACTAGAATCTCTCGGCATAGATGTAAAGCTGGGACTGGAAACTACTGGAAAGCCATCCCAATTTGGCACGCTTGAGGAAATTTTGGGGGTATGCGAACAAATAGGGCAAACGCAGCCTGTAATAGATTGGGCTCACTTGCATGCAAGGGATGGAGGACGCTTTAAAACGGCCGGAGATTTTCGAAAGGTTGTAGAAGAAATCGAGAGGCGTTTAGGATTGGAAGCCGTAAAGAATATGCATTGCCACTTCACTAAGGTTGAATTCACCGAGAAAGGTGAAAAACGCCACCATACTTTGGATGAGGAACCATATGGTCCAGACTTTTCAGCCCTTGCAAAGGTTATAGCCGAATTCAAACTTAATCCGGTAATAATAAGCGAAAGCCCCATCTTAG
>Ga0071330_1070400_pt1 | contig 34938 bp, 36 predicted proteins | sample GBScel77sediment_FD_63802 | JGI IMG/M metagenome (GOLD analysis project Ga0071330, IMG submission 63802) | Hot spring sediment microbial communities from Great Boiling Spring, Nevada - Cellulolytic enrichment Sediment 77C v2 (version 2) | ecosystem: Environmental > Aquatic > Thermal springs >...
CCATGGTAATCGCACTGGTCAAAGTCGTCTTCCCATGATCCACATGCCCAATAGTACCTATGTTCACATGAGGCTTCTTCCGCTCAAACTTCGGCTTAGCCATAATAAGACCTCCTATTCTAGGGATTTACCACCGATAGTGGGCAAAGGCCCTATTGGCCTCGGCCATTCTATGGGTATCTTCCCTCTTCTTTACCGCTGCACCCCTATTATTGAAGGCATCTATCAATTCCTCCGCAAGGCGTTCCTTCATCGGTTTTCCAGAACGATTTCTTGCAGCGTTGATTATCCACTTTATCGCCAAACTTATCTGCCTCTCAGGCCTTACCTCCACCGGCACTTGATAAGTGGCCCCTCCAACCCTTCTTGGTCGTGTTTCCAGAATGGGTTTTACATTATCTATCGCCTTATGAAAGATCTTCAAAGGATCATCTTTGAGCCTTTCTCTCAAAATATCTAAAGCCCCATAAACGATCTTCTCGGCCACGCTTTTTTTACCATCCCACATAACGCAATTTATCATTTTTTGAACCAGTACATCGTTATACTTCGGATCAGGCGGTATTTCCCTTTTCGGAACACTACCCTTACGCGGCATTCTCTATCCCCTTATTTTGGTTTCTTGGCGCCATATTTAGACCTAGATTTCCTTCTACCCTCTACACCAGCTGCATCTAAGGCACCACGGATTATGTGATACCTTACACCCGGAAGATCCTTCACACGCCCTCCCCTCACCAAAACCACAGAGTGCTCCTGTAAGTTATGACCTATACCCGGAATATAAGCAGTAACTTCGATCCCATTGGTCAATCTAACCCTGGCCACTTTCCTTAAAGCCGAATTGGGTTTCTTTGGCGTAGTGGTATAAACCCTGACACACACCCCTCGTTTTTGCGGGCAACCTTGCAAAGCCGGAGCCTTACTCTTCTCCTTCGGCTTTTCTCTTCCTTCCCTCACCAGTTGATTAATAGTAGGCATTAAATAAAAACCCTCCTTTTTTGATAAAATTAAAGCCCCTCCTTGGGCCCTCAAGTTTGCCCTTTTTGTACTACCAATTTTGAGGGGGAATGTCAAGCTCTTCCTAGTTTTCCCTTCCCCCTTCTCTTTGTTTTATAAACTTAAAGAAAGCGCATGTTTTTGTCAAGGGGAATAGGAGGATTATTTTCTCGATTTGGAAAATAACCCCATTATTAAAAGTATACCCCCTGCCACAGCGAGGGTTTGTCCCAGAATTGAGAATTTTAATATCTGAGAAAAGTTTTCCTTTAAAGAAGCTAACCATAGGAAACCATATCCCATACTTATCAAAATAATGCCGATCAATCGAATTATGGCTTTATTTTCACCTCCTTCCTGTTAAAATGGACCTTTGTAATATTAAAAGTTTAAGTTTATAATTTCCCAAGTTTTAGTGTCAAGGAAATGGAGAGAAGAGAAAAGGAAGGATTATTACCACCAGGGCTTGTAGAACTCATAAAGGGGAAGAGATCTCGTAAAAAGATAGGAATTTTTGCGATAGGCCTTTTCTTACTATTGGGCTTTGGAGGATGGTTCCTGGTCAAAAACTTTTTTGAACCAGCAAGACCTACCTTGGAAACCTCTCGCTCTTTGGCCTTCAAGGAGGATATTAAGGAGGAAATCCCTTTAAAAAATGAAGATGAAACAAAGACTGCAACCTCAATTCTCCAAAATATGGAAACACTCAAACCCAAATTACCCACCCCCACTTCTTTTAAAGAGAAGCCTAAAAGTAAAGAGAAGCCTAAAAGCAATATCAAAGACGTTTCCCGCGAAAAACCTTCCTCCTCTGAAGTTCCTCCTTTTCCTACTCTATACGTATATCTCTGGAGGGCGAAAGAGTATGAGGAACAGGGTAATTACGAAGAAGCTATAAAGGAGTATTTTAGGTTTTGTAGCATAAAAAGAGAGGTGAATGTTTTAAATAGGGTAGCTCTGCTTTACCTTAAGATCGGAAAATTAGAAGAAGCCAAAAGTTTTCTCGAGGAAGCCCTTTCCATCGATCCGGAGAATCGAGGGGTTTTGCTTAACCTTTCGGTGGTGAACTTCAAACTTGGTCAAAGCGAAAAGGCTAAAGAATTATTGGAGGAACTGTTGAAAAAGGAACCCACGAATCGGAAGGCTTTGTTCAATTTAGCCCTCATTCATGAAATACTCGGTGATCGTGATGAAGCCAAAAGGTTTTATCTTCAACTTCAGGAACTGGGAGACCCCGAGGGAAAGAAGGGATTGGAGCGGCTTGGGGTTACAAATTAAGATGTTTTAGGGCTATTTTAACGTATTCTTTCTTAATGCGTTGGGAATTGTAAAAAAAACCAACCATAAGGGTTCGGGAGCAGATCAGGTTTATTAATCGTGGTATTCCTCGTGAGGCCTTCCATATGAGCTTGATGGCCCCTTTTTCGAAAAAAACGGATGAATTCCCCGCCTTCCTTATCCGATAGAGGATAAAATCGTGAACCTCATCTTTCGTCAAGGGAAGAAGCTTGATTCTAAGACTTATCCTTTGATCAAGCTGTAAATTTTTAGGATCCTTAAGCCTCGACTCCAACGAAGGTTGTCCCACCAGGATGATGGGCAAAAGCTTTCCCTTATCTGTCTCCAGATTTGACAGGTGTTTGATCTCAGTTAGGGTCTCATCAGACATATCTTGAGCTTCATCTATTATAAGTAAAAACCTCTCTCCCTTTTTATAGCTTTCCAAAAGAAACTCCCTTAACCTCTCGAGCCCTTGGAGTTTACCGTCGAATTTACCCAGGTCCAACTTCTGACACAAATAATTTATGAGCTCTTCAGGTCTTACCGTAGGATTATAAAGAGGAATGGCCCAAACCCCTTGAACCTTGGAAAGAAAAGTTTTGATCACCGTAGTTTTTCCGGTACCTGGAGATCCAATTAAAAGTAAGAAGCTTTCGCCTTTTTTCAAAAGATAATCCATAGCCTCAAGAGCCCTTTCATGAATGCGGGTAGGATAAAAATATTCTGGGTCAGGAGTAATGCTAAAAGGGTCTTCCTTTAGATTATAAAAATCAAAAATCTCCTTCATAAACTCATCCCTATTCGGGAAATCATCTCGTACACAGGTATAAATAGACTTACTATCACTAAAGCAAAGAATAATCCTATTACTCCTATTATCACCGGCTCAATAATTTTACCAAGTCTAAGAGAATACTCTTGAGTTTTATTTGCGTAATGTTCTGATAACGTGCTAAACTGATCAGCTAAACGTCCTGTCCTTTCTCCTACTTCAACAAAGTTTATGATCATTTGAGGAAATATTTTTGTTTCCCTTAATGCTTCCGAAAGCCTTTTTCCCAAAAGCACGCTTTCTTTTGCCCTTTCCACTGCTTTTTTAACCACCATGTTCTCCACGGCGTTCTTCACCCTTTCAAAGGTAACGTCAATGGGAATCCCGGCTTCGAGAAGGATTCTCATCTGTTCAGAAAAAATCACCATTGTTCTCAAAAACACCAAGGTCTTTATCACCGGCAATTTTAAAAGAATCATATCCCTCCATGTTTTTATTTGGCCTTTATCTTTAACAACAGTGTAACCGATAAAAATCAGGAAAAAACCTATAAAAAGTGCCCAAAAGTAATTTTTTAAAAATTCTCCAATACCAATCATAACCAAAGTAACAGCAGGCAAATTAACACCCATATCCCTCATAGAAAAAGCCACCTTAGGTAGCACGTAAATCAGCCAGAAAAGGATTGCCCCCACGCTTGCTATCGTAGCGAAAATTGGGTACAGAAGGGCTCTGTGTACCACAATTTTGAGCTCCTCGATCCGTTGGAGGTGATTTCCTATATCTTCAAAAACTTTATCGAGTCTACCTGTCTCCTCTCCTACTTTTATGAGGTAAGGGAAAATCGGGGGAAAGAACTGAGGATAAAGTGAAAAGGCCTCGCTTAAACTCATGCCCCTTTTTATGAGATCGATAATATCAATTAAAGCGTTTTTGAAGGCCCTATTTTTCGTTTGTTCCTTTAAGCTCTCTAAGGCCCATACTACGGAAATACCCGCTTTAATCATAATGGACATATTTTTCGAAAACTCTATAAGATCCCCTCTTTTTACCCCTCCATAAAAAAAGGTGCCTAAAAGGCGGGGTATTGGGATTAGTTTGTAGGCATAGAGTCCTCTTCTTTCTAAAATGCGGAATAATTCTCCCTCATCGGAAGCTAAAATAAACCCGCTCGACCACGATCCTTCTTCCGAAAAAGCCCTGTAAAAGTAAAATTTCATCCAAGCACTCTTTCTAATTCTTCTACGGTGGTGATACCTTTCAGTACTTTTCTGATACCGTCTTTCTTTAAAGGCTCCATACCAGCTTTTAAGGCTGACTCTTTGAATTCTCTAAAAGAGGCACCTTTATAAATCATATCCCTAAATGTATCAGTAATGTGCAAAAGTTCTCCTATGGCTGTTCTCCCTAAGTAACCTAACCCTTTACAAGCCCTGCAACCCCTTCCAAAATAAAGGGCTTTTATCTCGTTCGCTTCAAATCCATTTTCCTCGAACAATCTCCTTTCAGCCTCTGTGGGTTTTCTCTCGTCTTTACAAACGGAACATATCTTTCTCACTAAACGTTGTGACAAAACACCCAAAAGAGACGCGCTCAACAGAAATCTATCTACTCCTAGGTCCAAAAACCGAGGAATGACCGAAAGGGAATCGTTCGCGTGAAGTGTTGACAAAAGAAGATGCCCCGTTATGGAAGCCCTTATGGCTATTTTCGCGGTTTCTTCATCCCTTATCTCGCCTATTATAATGACATCTGGGTCATGTCTCATAAAGCTTCTTCCAGCAACAGCAAAGTCATAGGCTATTTTCTCGTTAACCTGACTTTGTTTAGCGAAATTAACTCGATATTCCACCGGATCCTCGATAGTTATCACGCTTCTTTCTAAACGATTAACTTCATTTAGAAGAGCATAAAGTGTTGTACTTTTGCCCGAACCAGTAGGCCCAGTGCAAAGTATTATACCATGAGGTTTTCTTATCAAAACCTTAAGTCCCTGGATTAACGTCTCTTCAAACCCCAGATTTTCAAGGCGGTAAAGCTCAGAACTGCCTCCAAAAAGGATCCTGAGGACCACGCTCTCACCTTGAAGGGTCGGTATGGTCGAAACCCTTATCTCGTATCTCCGCCCTAAAAATTCGAACTCAAATGATCCATCTTGAGGGATACGTTGCTCAGCAATGTCCATCTGGGCCAGAATTTTAATGCGAGAAACGATGGGGAAAAGCAAATTCCTAATTAAGCTAAAACCATATTGAAGGACCCCATCAACTCGGTAAAGAACACTCAATATCGGTTCGGTGACCATGATGTGGATATCGGTAGCATGTCGCCTTATTCCCTCACTTATCAAAGCGTCAACGAGCTGTGGTATTAATTCACTTGGAACCTCTAAACGGGCCCTTCTGTTAACCTCTTCGATGAGTTTCTCCGTTGGGTTTTCAAGGAAATAGTAAACTTTTTCAAAGACGTCCCAAAAGCCCTCCTTATCCGTTAAAAAAACCTTTACGGGTTTTTCGCTTATGGCCTGAGCTACGTCGAAAGCCTTCAGATTTGCTGGATCGGTTACCACGATGTGAAGTTCGCGATTTTCCTCCAATGGCAAAAAACCGGCTTCACGAGTTACTTCTTTAGAGAACTTCCGTAAAAGGTCTTCGGATATCCCCTGTATCTCCCTCAAATCTATATAAGGCAAACCGTGCTGCTCCGCTAAACATTGGGCCAAATCCCTACCCGAAAGAAAACCGAGCTTAACCAAGATCTCCCCTAACATTTCTCCTGTGAGGGCTTGCACCCTTAAACCTATCTCTAACTGGTTCTCCTTGATCAGCTTTTTTTCAAGAAGTAGGTCTCCAAGCCTCCTCATGAAATTACCCTCGCTTGAAGCACTATTACCAATTCGGTGTTTGATTCTTCCAAAGCTCTACCCTTAAAAAATTCCCCAACAAGAGGAATGTCTTTAAGCAAAGGAATACCGTAATTTTGTTCTTTCTCTTCCTTCTTCATGAGTCCTCCTATCAATAAAATCTCTCCGTCTTTTAACTTCACACTAGTGCTAAGTTCCCTTAAATCCATCTCCGGAAGCTGAATTGTATATTGCGTGCCAAAACTTACTTCTTTAAGCCGTATAAGATTAGAAACAATGGGAGTAATAGTGAGCGAAATCTCCCCGTCTTCGGATATATGGGGCACGATCCCTAACATAAGACCTGAAAGCAAACTGCTTGTCTCTATGGTGTAGGAGGTTATCCCTGTTTCCGGAGTAGTGGTGGTTTCAACGCGGGAAATAAAGTTAATGCTCCTTCCCACGGTCAAAAGAGCCGTCTGCCCGTTCATTATGCTAACTCGGGGATTAGAAAGTGTCCTCAAGTCTCCAAATTCTGAAAGTGCTTTAATAATGACGTTTAAATCTCGACCTGTTTTGAGAAAATGAAGTCTTAATTGGGAAAAAGGAGAGGCGGTAGGAAGAGTGCTTATGAAATCGCGTGCTCCTATTTCACCTTGAAGAGTCCAGCTTCCACTTGTCTGTTCTCTTAAATAACCCCAATCTATACCGTATCGAAATGCTTTATTTAAGGTAACCTCTATGACCTTAGCTTCAATTAACACCTGCCTGGATAAAGCGAGGTTCAGTTCTTTTAAAAATCTTTCGACTTTCTCCATATGAGGTTTTGTAGCAGTAACCATTACGGTTCCGCTCAGCCTGTTTATAACAAAGCTCTCACCAGGAGAAGTAAGGATAAGTCCTAAAGCCTTCTGTAGGGCGTCCCATAATTTATAAGCTTCATCATCGCTTTTCTCACTTCTGGAAACCACCCCTTTAAGAACACCACCTGTCTGCGGCATAACCGACCCCAGGATATCTCCTCCTACTTCAACCGAGTAGGTTTGACTCACGGGAATTGCCCTTACTCGAAATGTCTTCGTATCCAATGCTTTCACGATAAGAAGGTTACCTTTTATCTCATAAAAATAAGGCACGGTAGAAAATAAGGCTTCGAGAGCATCCTTCAATTTGACCCTCTCCAATACCAGAGTAACAGACCTTTCGGGATCAACTCCACTCTCGATTATTAGGTTTAACCCTGCATCTCTCGCTATAACAAAAAGTACATCCCTTAAGGGAACCGCCCTCATATGAAGCGAAATGGTATGAGTAAAAAGGGGACTCACCTCCACTTCCTCAAGCCTAAACTCAGGTAATCTCTCCACAGCCGGAGGTCTTTCCCTTATCCCTTCTGCTAACTTAGGTAATTCTATGGCTTTTTCGCCTTCCATGCTTTTACAACTAAGAACGAAAAAACCAATTAAGGCAATAAGGGCAAATTTACCCATCTCTCCTCTCCTTTTAGATTCTTTAAAAGTACTTTATTAGGATAAATCCTCTTAACGATCCAAAACCCTATCCTTTCGCCTTCCTTAACTATTTTCCCTTCAACAATGGCGTACTTTTCCTTTCCACAATAAATAAGTGAAACAGAAGGAAAAATGGAACTCAACACTAATTCTTTTTGTTCTTTTCCGTTTTTTACACCTTTATTCACCAACTCATCCTTCCCTTTAAAGGGAAGGTCCACATAAGTTTTAAGGGGTTCTTTCTTCGGTAAAACTAAATAATTAAGAAAATCCTCAATTTCTTTATATTCCACAATTTTGTATGAAGAACCATTTTGGGGCAAAGGTGCTTTCATGCCAACGATAATGAGTAATAGCGAGAGAACTATTAAAGCCGTGCTTATCTTCATTTACTTACTAAAACGGTTTCCATGAGTAAATTATATGCCACACCTTTTGTACCATTTTTGAGTTCGATTGATTTTATAATATAAGGTGGCCAAACGGAATCTTCTATAAAATCTAGAATATAAAAAAGTTTTCTCGAAGAGCATTCTCCATTTACATTAATTTCAAACCAAATTGCCTCTTTCTGAACCTTGGTGTTCAGTAATATATTATCGACATGAGTTTTTAGAGTATCCATTGCTTTTAGAAAAGTTTCAAATTGATCCTCTTCTTTAAATAAGGGGAATAAACGATAATTTTTAAGTTTTATTACCATGCCGCTCAAACGCCTTTCTTCTTTTGTTAACTTCTCAAGCTCCAGAGAAAGTAGTGTTTCGTACCTTTTAAGGTAAATTAAGGAGGCTAAACTTAACGAAAGAACGAAAAAACAAAATGAAAACCGGAGTAAAGCTCTGTTTAATTTTTTCTCACAAACTTCCTTTAAACTCATATCTGGCTCCAATTTCAAAACTACCCTTTTGAAAATCCCATGTTTCCGAAGATATTAAAAAACCTTGGCTTATCAATCGTTGTTTCAACGATTGATAAGCCTTATATCTTTTCAAAAAAGAATCCCCTTTGATCTCACCCTTGATTTTCAAAAACCCTTCTTCTGGAGAAATCAGTATTTCTGAAACCTCAACGCTTTCTATATCTCTCAAAGCTCCAATGCGGTTAAGAAGAAGTCGAGTATCTACTGCCTTTGTCTTATCCCTCAATAGATTTAAAAGAGGGGAACCCTCTAATTTTTGAAGTTCTGAAGTTATACCCTGAAAATATCCTGCCATTGCGATTACATTTCTTTTTTTCTCATTAATGCTCTCTCTTAGCTTTGACAAACTAAACCAAACCCTAAACCCATATATCCCTGTTAATAAAGCTAAAAGCAAAAACAAGATCGCTATTTTTCTAAAACGTTTCTCTAACCTTAGGGGTTTCTGGACCTTTGGATATTTTATAGAAAAGCCAAGAAGCTCCTTTTCTTTGCCTTTGAGCTTTAAGAACATCTCCTCAGGTCTTTTGTAATCTACTATCCTATAAGGGAAATTAAGTCCATTAAGGTCTTTAACCCGCCCAATTATGAGTAGCACTTGGGGTCTGATTCTTAGGGTCTGCTGACAATAATTGTAAACCATATTCAAAACTGTGACATCATTCTTCGAAAGCTCTTCTTCCTCACCCTCATAGATCCTTTGGAAAAGGAATTCCTTGCCACTAAATACATATAGAAATCGATTTTTGCCCTTAAGAAAAATCAACATTTTGTCCTTTTCAGCTTCTTCTTCAATTAGCAGGATAAAAGCAGAAAAAAGCGGGCAAACCCTCTCTATATTGAATCCCCTTTTAATTAAAGGAGAAAATACTTCCTCTATCTCATCCTTGTCAAAAAGATAAACTCTCATTCCTTTTTTCTCTTCGTCAATTACTTGATAAGCAAATGGCATATCCTCAGCTTTTAAGCCCCTTTTTCTTATCTCAGTTAAGAGGATGGCTTCTCTGGCTTTTTTGTTTTTAATCAAGCGTGAAGGAATAGAAACCCAGAAACTGGAGACCTTTTCCAAATGGGTTAATACCACTTCAACCTTCAAAAAACCTTTCAATTCGTAAAGGCTCATCTCCGCAATACAAATGCCCTTTTATTCATTGTGGGAAGATAATACCAAAAATTTCTTTCCTCTTAAACATTTTTGCCCCAAATTTAGCTTGACGCCCTTTTATGATCATTTTAAAATTAAACCAAATTTCACTAAAGGAAAGTATCAAATGCTACGCCGGGTCACCGTGAGTGATAGTGAGAAGTGTGTGGGGTGTCAATGTTGTATGTTCGCGTGTGCCAGAAGAGAGGGGACAGGGTTATCTAAAGCGAGAATTGGCGTTCGTTCGGTGGGAGGGATGGAGAGGGGGTTTGTTATCGTTAAGTGCAGGGCTTGTATAGATCCTCCTTGCCTTAAAGTATGTCCAACTTCGGCATTAAGGCTTCGTGAAGAAGGAGGTGTTATCTTGGAAGAGGAGAGATGTATAGGTTGCGGGCACTGCAAAATTGCATGTCCTATAGGTTGTGTTTTCTGGGACGAAGAAAGTAACAAACCGATGATATGTAATCAATGTGGGTATTGTATAGAGTTTTGCCCCTATGGGGTCTTAAAGATGGAGGAAAAGGATGCTTGAGAATGACCCTTTGGCGAATGTGCTTTATATAGATCTATCTAAAAGGCGTTTTTGGACGAAAAGAAGGGAGGATCTTTTTAAGGAGTACTTGGGAGGAGTAGGGGCAGGAATAAAATTGCTTGAAGAAGAATGTCCTTCCGGAGCCGATCCCTTAGGTCCCGAAAATGCCATCGTTTTTACGGTAGGACCTCTAACGGGGCTTTTCCCTTTAGCTTCAAAGACGGTGGCCCTTTTTAAATCGCCCCATACGGGAACCCTCGGGGAAAGTCATGCTGGAGGAAGAAGCGCCATAGCCATAAGGATGGCTGGCTATGGGGCTATTGTGATTAAGGGAAAAAGTGAAACCCCAGTTTATTTGGCGATCCACGGGGAGAAGGTATTTTTCAGGGATGCTTCTGCCCTGTGGGGAATAGAGAGTTCTTATACCGTTGGAAGGATTTTACGGGAAGCGGAACCGGGAAGCGGGATGAGGACCATAATGAGGATAGGCCTTGCGGGTGAGAAGAAAGTGAGTTATGCCACTGTGGTCACCGAGACATATAGGCATTTTGGTAGGCTTGGCTTAGGAGCAGTTTTTGGGAGCAAAAATCTTAAGGCACTGGTTATAAGCGGAAGAAGATCGCTTCCTGTGAAGGACCATTCCCTTTATCGGAAACTTTATCGAAAGGTTTGGGATGAAGCCGTTGATTCCACCTTGATGAAGAAGTATCACGATCTTGGCACAGCCGAAAACGTTTTACCCCTTAATAGCCTCGGAGGACTTCCTACCAGAAACCTTCAAGCTTCGCGTTTTGAAGAGGCGGAAAAGCTTTCGGGCGAAAGGTTGTTGGAAGCCTTCCTGGGTAGGAGGCTTGCCTGTGCGCATTGTCCTGTGGGTTGTATTCACATTGCTGCTTTGCGCGAACCTTATGAAGAGGATCCTTATTTTTACCGCACAAGAATGATCTCCTATGATTATGAACCCCTTTATGCCTTGGGATCGATGCTCGGAATCTCCCGGACAGAGGGGTTTTTGAAGTTGCTGGATAAAATCGAAACATGGGGACTTGACGCAATGAGTACGGGGGTTGTGCTCGCGTGGCTTACAGAAGCACAGGAGCGGGGGCTTGTAAGTGAAAAGGAAACGGCAGGGCTTAAATTCTCGTGGGGTGATTATGAGAGTTACATTAAAGCTGTGGAGTTTATCCTCAGAAGACCAACTCCTTTGTATGAAGCCTTGGGAAAAGGCGTGGAATATGCTTCAAGTCTTTTTGGAGGAAGGGATTTCGCTTTGGCTTTCGGTGGTAATGAAATGCCAGGCTACCACACCGGACCTTGCGCTCATTTGGGTTACTTGATAGGTTCCCGACACAGCCATTTGGATGGGGCTGGTTACAGTTTGGATCAAAAATGGCCCAAGGGGAAGCCTTTAACTCCACAGAATGCAATTGATGAATTGGTGAAAGAGGAAAGCTGGCGTCAGGTACTCTCAAGCCTTGTGGTGTGCTTTTTCGCAAGGGGCATCTACCGTCCAGAATTGATAAAGGAATTGTTGGAAACATTGGACATCTCCCTTGATGAAAATGAACTCACGAAGCTTGGGCGTAAAATTCTCCAAGAAAAGTTCAAATTCAAAAAAAGAGAAGGCTTCTCCTTTGATAAATTGAGGATCCCCAGAAGGATATTTGAAACTCCTACACCTTTAGGGATATTAAGCGAAACCTTCTTTGAAGAAGCCTTAAGATATGCAAAAGCTCTTTTTGAAGAAGAGGGTATTTAATGAAGATTGAGTCGCTTTTAAAAGAAGAACGCCTTTTTGAAGCTTCGGAAGAGATAAAAAAGGAGGCCTATATAAAGGACATTGAGCATTACCGTGAGCTCCATCGAAAAGCCCTAGAAGACCCTGAGACGTTTTGGGGCGAAATAGCGGAAGAGGAACTTACGTGGTTTGAAAAGTGGAAAAAGGTATCTGAAGGCGATTTCGAAAGGCTTAATATCAAGTGGTTTATCGAGGGTAAACTTAACCCCGCTTATAATTGTGTTGACCGCCATTTGACAAGTTGGTGCAGGAACAAGGCTGCTTTGATCTGGGTAGGGGAACCCGTAGGGGAGTGGAAAGTTTTCACCTATTCCCAACTTCATTATCTTGTATCGAAGTTCGCCAACGTCCTTAAGGCTCTTGGAGTAAAAAGAGGAGATAGGGTGGCTATTTATTTGCCGATGATACCTGAAGTAGTTATAGCGATGCTCGCTTGTGCTCGTATTGGAGCGATTCATAGCGTTGTTTTTAGCGGTTTTTCTCCGGAGGCCTTGAGGGGAAGAATTGAAGATGCCCAAGCGAACCTCCTGGTCACCGCTGATGGTTATTACCGAAACGGAAGGATAATAAAAGCTAAAGAAAATGCCGATGAGGCTTTAAAGGACTTAGCAAACGTTAAGCAGGTAATTGTAGTAAAGAGAGCGGGGATCGAAATACCTTGGGTAAAGGGCAGAGATCTTTGGTTTCATGAGCTAATGGAAAAGGCTTCAAGTGAATGTCCGTGCGAAGTAATGGATGCGGAAGACCCACTTTTTATCCTTTACACCTCTGGCAGTACAGGAAAACCCAAGGGAGTGGTCCATTCCACAGGTGGTTATCTCGTTTATGTGGCACGAAGTCTTAGATGGGTATTTGACATAAAGGAAGACGATGTATTTTTCTGCACGGCGGATGTGGGGTGGGTTACGGGCCATAGTTATGTGGTATATGGCCCACTTTGTCTCGGTACCACAACCCTTATGTATGAAGGGGTTCCCACTTGGCCAGAGCCTGATCGTTATTGGAGGATTATTGAGGAATGGAAAGTCACAAAGTTTTATACCGCTCCTACCGCTTTGAGGGCTTTGATGAGAGAGGGCGATAAGTGGGTAGAAAAATGTGACCTATCAAGTCTCAAAATTCTGGGTTCAGTAGGTGAACCCATAAATCCTGAAGCATGGCTTTGGTATTACTTTGTGGTAGGCAAAGGCCGATGCCCCATAATGGATACTTGGTGGCAAACAGAGACAGGTGGTTTTCTCATAAGTCCCTTCCCCGCTTTACCCCTTAAGCCAGGCTCTGCGGCCTTTCCTTTTCCAGGCATAGATGCCAAGGTCCTTAGGGAAGACGGTAAAGTTTGTGAAGTTGGAGAAGGGGGAGCATTGGTTATCGGAAGAAGTTGGCCTTCCATAGTCAGAAGGTTTTGGAATGATCCTGAAGATAAAAGGCTTAGGGAAACTTACTTCTCGGTTTTCCCCGGCTATTACTTCACGGGCGATGGGGCTCGAGTCGATGAGGATGGCTATTTTTGGATACTTGGACGAATAGACGACGTGATAAACGTTTCAGGACACAGGATTGGAACAGCTGAAGTGGAGAGCGCGTTGGTGAGCCATCCCGCGGTGAGTGAAGCGGCAGTAGTTGGTTTTCCTCATGAGATAAAAGGTCAGGGAATATGCGCCTTTGTAGTCTTAAAGAGGGGATTTGAAGGCAGTGAGGAACTAAAAAAAGAACTAATAAACCAGGTGAGAAAGGTCATCGGACCTATCGCCACCCCCGATAGGCTCTATTTTGTTGAGATGCTTCCCAAAACGCGAAGCGGAAAGATCATGAGGAGGATATTGAGGAAAATAGCCCAAGGGGAATATGAAGAACTCGGAGATACCTCCACATTGGCTGATCCTGAAGCGGTTCAAACTTTGGTGCGACAAGTTTTAGGCCGTTGAGATGAAATGGGGCTTGATTTTAGAAGGATTAATGTCCTTCCTCCCCAGGTAAGGGATTTTTTGTTTATAAAACTAATCCCCCAGAAACTCTTTTTTCGATTCAATATCGACCCCATAACCCTCCGAGGGCCATCGGGGCACAAATGCGTAAGGGGTTACTTTCCTAAGGATGAGAATATGGCTTTAATTGAAGTCCGCCTTAATCCCGAGGATGAAGACCCCCTTTTTCAGTGTCAATTATCCCTTGAGGAACTTTTTAGAAGCGTAAACCTCGATTGGATCGAGATGAACGACATTACCAAAGAGCGCTTTAACGTGGATAAAGCTCAAGAAGGTAAAGAGACTTTAGGTGGAGTTTTTCAAAGGAATCTAGAAGAAGAAATAAAGGCTATGCAAGCAGGTCTTGCTCCGGGGATGGTCAGGCCAGGGCTTGGCCTTTTTGGAAAATTCGTCAGATGTCTTGAGGAATTCACAAGCTTTTTAGGTTTAAATACCATAACACTTGAGGCCCTTTTTTATCACACTGCCGTTATGTTTGAACGCTATGGGTTTACCTATCTCAAAGGGCTAAAAATGATGCAAACTATAGGCAAAGAGTTTAGGCCTCAAGGAAAATTGTTTTTGGGACTTGATGGGTCAACTCCTTTTCGCCAGAGGGGAATGGAAGTAACAGCAAGGACTAGAAGCTGGGCCATTCACGATGGCATACTTAAAGACGTTTTGGGCATGGAATGGATTCCTCCACGGATGTATAAATTAGTGGGTAAGCACCATGGAATAAATACCTTTTGGGGATCTTAGGTTGAAGGATTTGAGGGATTTTTTGAAGATCCTTGAAGAAAAAGGGGAACTGACGAAGATCCCTTTAGAGGTTTCGCCGGAGCTTGAAATAAGCGAAATAACTCAGAGGGTCTTTAAAGGGCCCAAGGAGTTGAACAAAGCCCTTCTTTTTGAAAACGTAAAAGGATCAAGTATACCGGTCGTAACGAACCTATTTGGGACTCATAAAAGGATGGCTTTGGCTTTGGGGGTAAATGATCTTAAGGAACTCGAAAAAAAGGCCCAAGGGCTTCTCGGTCTATTTTCCGCGAGAAGTTTTGGGGATTTTTTTCGGGCAGGGAAGGAGATCCTTAGGTCCTTTTTGAGTTTTGTCCCTCGACCCAAGCTCCTTAAGGAAGCTCCTTGTCAGGAGATCATAAAAAAAGACGATGAGATTAACCTGTTTGAACTCCCTATTTTAAAGTGCTGGCCGAAGGACAAAGGACCTTTTATAACGCTTCCTCAGGTGGTGACAGTGGACCCACTTACAGGACAAAGAAATGTAGGAATGTATAGGCTTCAGGTCCTTGATAAAAGGACTCTTCTGGTCCATTGGCAACGTCATAAAGTGGGAACTGAACATCAAATTAAGGCAAAAGCCTTGGGGTTGAAAGTCATACCCTGTGCGGTGGTCTTAGGAGGTGACCCTGCTTGCATATGGGCCGCATCGGCCCCTTTTCCTCCGGGGTTTGATGAATACCTTTTTGTGAATTGGCTGAGGGGGAAACCCCTCGAAATGGTAAGGTGCGTAACTATAGCTTTGGAAGTACCGGCGAGGGCTGAAATCGTCATAGAAGGCTTTGTCAACTTAGAGGACTTAAGGGAAGAAGGACCTTTCGGGGATCATACGGGATATTATACTCCAGTGGAACTTTTCCCAACCCTTCACGTGAGTGCCATCACCATGCGTTCTGACCCCATATATCCCGCTACAATCGTGGGAATCCCTCCTATGGAGGACTATTGGATGGGAAAGGCAACCGAAAGGTTTTTCCTTCCTTTTATAAAGTTGGTGCTTCCCGAGATAGTGGACATCAACATGCCTCCCGAGGGGGTATTTCACAACCTTCTTTTGGTCTCCATCAAAAAGACTTACCCCGGTCAGGGAAGAAAGGTGATTTTCGGATTATGGGGCTTAGGGATGATGAGCCTTACCAAGGCGATAGTGGTAGTTGATGAAGATGTGAAGCTTGAAGATTTAAGTGAGGTAGCCTGGTATGTGCTTGGAAATGTGGATTGGAAAAGGGATGTGGTGATAGTGGAAGGTCCAGTGGATCATTTAGACCATTCTTCACTACAGCATTCCTTTGGAGGAAAGATCGGAATCGACGCTACCCGAAAGCTTCCCGAAGAAGGCCACCAAAGGGAATGGCCCGAAAGGGTTAAAATGAGCGAAGAGGTCAAAAAGGCAATCGATAAGAAGTGGCCGGAAATCTTTGAAGCGCTCAAGAAATGAAGCAGATAAAGTTTTTTTTCGAGACCATAAAATTCGAGCATACGATTTTTGCCCTTCCGTTTGCTTATTTAGGGATGTTTTTAGGAATAGGTGCCTGGCCCTCTCCGAGGACCTTTCTCTATATTACCTTAGCCATGGCTTCAGCCCGCACTTATGCCATGACCCTTAACCGACTAGTAGACCTTCCCTTTGATGCTCGAAACCCACGAACCTGGAAAAGGCCTCTTGTTACAGGGGCTTTAAAGAAAAAGGTCGCCTGGGGGGCGGTATTTGTTTCGTTAGTGTTTTTCCTCTTTTCCGCTTATAAGCTTGGCCCTCTGCCTTTTAAGCTTTCACCTTTGGCCCTTCTGTTTCTAACTGGGTATCATTTCACCAAACGTTTTACCTGGCTGAGTCATTTCATCCTCGGGTTCACCGATGGACTGGCCCCTTTAGGGGCTTGGGTGGCAGTAAGGTCTTCTTTATTTTCTTCCCAAGACCTTCCCGCTTGGATTCTTTTGGGGATTGTTACTTTTTGGATAGCCGGTTTTGACATCATTTATGCTTGTCAAGACGTGGAGGTAGATTTAAGGGATGGCCTAAAGTCGATCCCAGCGCGGTTCGGAATTCCTAAAGCTTTGAGGCTTTCGGCATTTTGCCATCTCTTAATGATAATGGGGTTTTTACTTTTGGGACTTTTGGCAGGCTTGAGTTGGCCTTATTGGATTGGATTGGTCTTGACGGGAATATTACTCCTTTATGAACACCATTTGGTCAAACCCCATGATCTTTCGAAGCTTGATGTGGCTTTTTTTAACGTTAACGGATACATAAGCCTTGTGGTATTCTTTTCAACCTTAGGGGGAATCTTTCTTGGAGGAGGGACAAGATGAGAATCCTTAAGTTAGTGCTTATGGTATTTTCGATTTTCTTTTTAACCTCTCAAGTTCTGGGCTATAAAGTGAGAATTGGCCTTTTACCCATCCTGGAATCTCTTACGGTTCATATAGCCAAAGAAAAAGGGTATTTTCCTTCGGAATTCGAAGTGGAGATAGTCCCAGTTGGTTCAGCTGCTGAAAGGGACCAACTTCTAGCTTCAGGAGAAATTGACATAGTGATCAATGACCTTTTAGCGGTCGCTCTCTTTAACTCAAAAAGAATACAACTTTATGTAATAGGCACTTCGGCTAAAGCGGTTAAAGGGTCGCCAATGTTTTTCCTCCTTTCTTCACCAAAAAGCGGTATTTCAAAATTGGAACAAGTTAAAGGTATACCAATTGCGGTATCCGAAAACACCCTTCCTCATTATGTAATTGAAAAAATACTCGAAAGTAACGGATTTAAACCTTCAGAAATCTCTTTTCTCCCCATACCGCGTATACCCGATCGAATGAGCGCACTGATTTCCGATAGGGTTAAAGCAGCGGTCTTACCTGATCCACTCGCCTTCCTTGCTTTGAAAGAAGGATGTAATCTCATTCTTGAGGATTCACAATACGATTATAGCATCGATGTCTTTTCGGCAAGAAAGGAGTTTTTGGATCGATATCCTCAAGTGGTTTCGGGTTTTCTTTCGGCTATTTATAAGGCAGTAAATGAAATTTACACCAACAGGGAGTGGGCTAAGGAAATGCTCGTTGAAAGAAAGCTTCTTCCTCCTTCGCTTAAAGAGTCCTATGGGATTCCGGATTACCTCTCTAGGTCTTTTTCACTTCCCTCTCCTTCTCAATGGCAAGAGGTACTCAAATGGCTTAAGAAAAGGCAACTCCTAGAGGACGATATACCCTATGAAAAGGTCTTTTATAGAAGTAAGGGATCTTGAATTTTTCTATCAAAAAGAACAGCCCCTTTTTCTGGACTTTTGCTGGGAAGTAGAAAGGGGAGAGGCTTGGGCGGTAATAGGGCCTTCAGGTTGCGGAAAGACCACGCTTCTTTTCCTCTTAGCGGGTCTTTTAAAACCAAAAAGGGGCCAAGTCCTGATCGATGGGCAAACTATAAATCGCCCAAGGCCCGAAACTGCCTTGATACTTCAAGATTTGGGACTTTTGCCGTGGAATACCGTGAGGGAAAATGTGGCGTTGGGGCTTAAGATCCGCTCCTTTTACGGCCCGGATGGTATTCATGCTCCAAAACGTCCTTTGCCGAAAGATCATGAAAAATTGGTGGATTATTGGCTTGAAAGGCTTAATTTGAAAGAAGTGGCCACAAGGTATCCTTCTCAGGTCTCAGGGGGTCAAAAACAGAGGGTCGCCATCGCTAGGGCTTTGGTACTTGAACCGGACCTACTTTTAATGGACGAACCCTTTTCCTCCTTGGATGCACCTACCAGAGAAGACTTAGAAGAGCTTACATTGAAACTCCAAAATGAGAAAGGCCTTACGGTTATAACCGTAACACATAGCGTGGAAGAAGCGGCTTTTTTGGGACGTAAAATTTTATGTTTAAGAACACCTCCTCACCGAACCCCCTTAATCCTCGAAGGTCCCCCTCCTGAAAGAGAGAACCCGATTTATCATCAAGTATGCGATAGAATCCGAAGCTACCTTAAAGGACATCTTCAAATATGAAGAAACGTGAAATCTTTATATCAATTCTAATAATGCTTTTCTTATGGTACCTAATGGCTCACTTTCTAAAACGGCCTATTCTTCCTTATCCTCATCAGGTATTCTTAGTTTTTGCTCGAGAACTTTTTCACGAACTAGGTAAACATTTAGTGGCGAGTTCCTTAAGGGTTTTTCTGAGCATCGGAATAGGCATTGTTACAGCCTCACCTTTGGGGATCATTCTTGGGCAAAGTCAGAGGCTTGATAAGATATTTTTGCCTTTCATTTATCTCCTTTACCCCATTCCCAAGGTGGTTTTTGTACCCTTGGCCATTCTTTTCTTTGGTCTGGGGGAATTTCCAAAGATATTGATCATTTACGTGATCATCTTCTTTCAAATAGTAGTCCTGGTGAGAGACCAATCCAAAACTTTAAGACCTGAATTGATACTTTCGGTTAGAAGCCTTGGAGCTGGAAGAAGGGCGCTTTTTCGATTCGTATATTTACCCTCAACCCTTCCGGCCATTTTTACCGCCATAAGGCAATCCACCGGTACTGCCATTGCGGTGTTGTATCTTACGGAGTTATTCGGCACAAAATATGGCCTCGGTTACTATATATTTTTGACAGGAAGTACTCTTCTCGATTACCCAAGTATGTATGCCGGAATTTTGGCGATGAGCCTTCTGGGGTTGGGGATTTACCTAGGAATAGAATTTTTACAAAAACGTTTTTGTCCTCACTTATTTATCGAAATACCCCACTGAACGGGCATATCCTATAATTCGTTCATAATCCTCAAGGGTATCTACATCCATTAATATGGTGGGAGAATCCGTCACAAGTTCAAACACAGACGAATGAAACTTCTCCACAATCCCCTTTCCTCCTTCATCTCCTGTAATTTTCATCAACTCAGCCTGAAAAGCCCTTGGGAAAAGCACCGGATGCCCTTTCTTCCCTTCCCATACTGGCACCACGATCTTCCTTTTCTCCAAAAACACGTCTATCATCCGATTTACCAACTCCGGATCTATTAAAGGCATGTCCCCCATCGCTATCAATATCCCTTCGCATCTTACATCGATCACCTGTAAGCCCTTTTGGATAGAAGAGGCTTTTCCGGTTGCATAATTGCTGTTATAAACTACTTTTACTGGATATTTGCTCAAGATATCTCTTAAAATCTCGTAATCCCTCCCTAAGACCACAACAACCTCGCTGACTCTGGTCATCAAGAAGGTCTCTATCACTTCTTCAATTATGGTTTTTCCCTTCCAAGGCAAAAGTAATTTCTGTAGCCCTGCTCTTTGTCCTTTACCCGCAGCTAATACCAAAACCGAAATCCAACTCATAACTTCCTTAAGAGGGCACCGAAAAAGCCATCTGTGCCATGTTCATGAGGAAGAGAAAGAAAAAAACCTTCCGCATTAAAAAAAGTCCCTGGCAAAAACGCATATTCTCTAAGGTCCACAAGAAAAACGCCTTTTTGCCCTGCTGTATCTTTTACCACTTCCTCATTCTCTTCGAAGGTGAAGGTACAAGTACTATAGAGTAGAATGCCTCCGTCTTTTAAAGTTTCAAGAGAGTTTCTTAAGATGCGCTTTTGAATATCTTTAAGCCTATAGATCTCCTTTTCTGTTATTCGCCATTTAAGATCAGGGTTACGTCTCACTACTCCAAGCCCACTGCAAGGGACATCTACCAACACCCGATCGAATCCCTTAAAGCTTATGGGTTTTGTAGCATTATAGCGGTGAATCTTCACTATGTTAATGCCTAACCTCTCAAGGTTTTCCTTCATCCATTTTATCCTCCAAGGGTTTACTTCTAAAGCCACAATTTCACCCTCATTTCCCATTAGTTCAGCCATGTGGGTCGTTTTCCCCCCTGGAGCAGCACATACGTCCAAAATCCTCTCGCCCTTTTGGGGAGAAAGGATTAGGCTCAAGAGTTGGGCTCCTTCGTCCTGTACTTGAAATAAGCCTTCTTTAAAAGCCCATGACTCAAGGACCCCCTGGGGCTTGTGAAGGATTACACCTACTGGACTCCAAGAGGTAGGTTCTGGCAGAAAAGGGGAGAGTATCTTCATCAGGTCTTCCCTTGAGGTCTTGAGTATGTTGGTACGGATGGTAAAAGGAGGGGGTTCGTTTAAAGCTTTAAGAAGGGCTTCTGTTTCATCTCCAAACCTTTTCTGTAATTTCTTTACCAGCCATAGGGGAAAGGACCATCGAAGTGAAAGCCTTTCCAAAGGGTCGGGAGAATCAGGAATTAAAAGTTCTTTCTCTCGAGCTATATTTCTCAAAATGGCGTTTACCAATCCGCCTGCCTTTTTCCCTTCCTTCTCCTTCACGAGTTCAACGGATTCCGAAACTGCAGCCCAAGGAGGAACGCGATCGAGGAACAAAAGTTGATAAGCCCCGAGTCTAAGGGCATTTCTAACTGTAGGGGAAAGGGAACCTATTCCTTTTTGAAGGAATCTTTCTATAGACCAGTCAATCCTCTTAATCCACCTCACGGTTCCGAATACCAGTTCCCTAGCAAAGGCTTTTTTTAAATCCGTTAAGCCTTCTTTTCGAACAGCCTTTTGAAAAAGGATATCTAAGGAAGGTTTCCTCTCCTCCCATTCCAGGAGCACTTTTAAGGCCAAAACTCTTGAGGGATCCAATGTTTAAATCCCCATCCTCCTTGCCATCATCTCAAGCCTTCTTATTCGTTCCTCAATGGGAGGATGAGTGCTGAAAAGGGTCAAAATGTCCTTTGCTCGAAGGGGATTCACTATAAACATATGGGAGGTAGCGGGATTGACCTCCAAGGGTAAACGTTTGGCAAAAGCGTCAAGCTTAGCCAAAGCCCTTGCCAAGAAACGAGGATTCCCACAGAGTTTGGCTCCTCCTTCGTCTGCCAAATACTCACGAGTTCGAGAAATGGCAAGTTGAATAAGCATAGCCGCAAAGGCAGCTAAAGTGGTGAATATGATTAATCCCAAAAGCCCAAAGATATTGCCTCCCCTGTTATTCTCCGAGGACTCACCAAATCCTCCCAAAAAAAGGCTCCAACGCGCCATCATGGCCAAATAACTTAAGGCTCCAGCTAAAGTAGCAGCGATTGTGCTTATCAATATGTCCCTGTTTTTTATATGAGATAGCTCATGCCCAATGACGCCTTTAATTTCTGATTCATCTAAAAGCTTCAAAAGCCCCTTTGTGACGGCCACAGCGGCATTTTGGGGGTTTCTGCCTGTAGCAAAGGCATTGGGTGAATCGGTATCGATTAAATAAAGGCGAGGCATAGGAAGATTACCCCTCTGGCAAAGTTCACGGACAATGCGGTAAAGGCCAGGAAGCTCATGCTCTTTGATTTCCTTTGCCCGGTACATCGTCAATACGATCTTATCGCTGAACCAATAGGCTATAAAGTTCATTAACCCTGCAAAGATTAAGGCTACCAATGCTCCTTCTTTTCCACCTATAAGATGTCCGATCCATATGAAAAGAGCAGTTAAAATGGCCATCAATAAGGTTGTCTTAAACCACTTCATCAATTTTCATCACCCCCAGCAAAAATTTTCTTACTTTCAAAATTAACCGATTCTTTCCCCCACATCAAGCCTATGCCCTCGTAAAAAATCGAGACTCGATATCCTTTTCCCACCTTCAAGCTGTAACTCCCTGATTATCAAGGAACCATCGGAGCAAGCTATCTCTATTCCTCCCTTAAGGCCTATTATGGTTCCGGGTTCTCCTTTCCCCTCTCCTAAAGAAGCCTTCCATATTTTGAGAAGCTTTCCCTTCCAAAATGTATAGGCACAAGGCCATCCTTCAAGGGCCCTCACCTTATTCCAAACCTCTCTTGCTGGTCTATTCCAGTTTATCAAGCCTAAACTTCGATCGATTTTCTTAGTGTAACAGGCCTTTTGGTGATCCTGAGGAATCGGCATTAAGGTACCCTTTTCCATTTCTTCAAGAGTTTTAAGGATTAATTGAGCCGAAAGATTACTTAATTTCTCCAAAAGTGAGGAATAGTTATCATCGTCCTCGATGGAAACTCTTTCCTGAAGCAAAATCGGACCCGAATCAAGCCCCTCATCCATAAGGAAAGTTGTGACACCCGTTTCTCTCTCGCCTTTGAGAAGAACCCATTGAATGGGAGATGGACCCCGGTATTTGGGCAAAAGCGAAGGATGCACATTTATCGCCCCAAAAGGAGCCAAATTAAGGTACTCCGAAGGTAAGATTTTACCGTAGGCAGCTACCACCAAAACCTCTGGTGAAAGGCCCTTTAAAATCTCAAGGACTTTTTGATCTAAATTTTCCGGATCAAGGATAAATAGCCTTTCTTTTTGAGCGAAAAGCTTAACCACCGTTGGAGCGGGCTTTCTACCTCTGCCTTTAGGACGATCAGGCTGGGTGATTACCCCCACTATTTGATGAACTTTTTTTAAAGCCTCCAATACACTCAGTGAGAAAGGTGAGCTACCGAAAAAAAGGAGGCGCATCTATTCTTCCTTCGATTTCTTCCTGAGTTTTCTCTCGATAAGGCTACGTTTAAGGGGGCTTAAATAATCTATAAAAAGGATCCCCTCCAGGTGATCGATCTCGTGTTGGAAACATATGGCTAAAAGCCCCGAGGCCTCTATCTCAAGGGGATCACCCTTAAGGTCCAACCCCTTAACTATCACCTTCGAAGCCCTTGGCACAAGGCTTTTTATACCTGGGATGCTCAGACAGCCCTCTTCGCTTATGATCTCTCCTTCTTTATAAACTATCTCGGGATTTAACAGAATTTTAAGATCCGGTTTCCCCTCCGTATAGCTCACATCCACCACAATCAGTCTCAGCGGGAAACCCACCTGGGGAGCTGCAAGCCCAATACCCGGTGCGGCATACATGGTTTCAGCCATTTCCCGAGCCAAGTTAAGGGTACTCTCGTCTATCTCCTTTACAGGATCCGCTTTCCTTCTTAAGATAGGATGTGGATATCTAATTATTTTTAGCATTTCTAAGGTAGATTAACATGGAAAGGGAAAAGATAAAAAGCCCCATCATAACCCATTGATTGTGAGAAAGACCTAAGAAATAGGACCGAGGATCACCCCTTAAAAATTCGTTGAAAAACCTGAATAAACTATAACTCAAAGTAAGGCTCCAAAAACTAATACCATCGCCTTTTGGTCTAAATCTCATAAAAAAGGCAAAAGAGAGCCAGAAAAAAAGGGATTCATAAAGTTGAGTTGGATGAAGCCGAATCCCTTGAGGCGCTAAAGAATTGGGGTCAGAAAAAACCACACCCCACGGAAGGTCTGTCATTCGACCATAGCAACAGCCAGCTGAAAAACAACCTAACCTTCCCATCCCGAAACCGAAACAAAGACCTAAAACCGAGGCATCAAGAACTTTCCGCAAAGGAAGCCTCCACCTTCTTATAAGCAATATCGCCAACCCCACACCCGGAAGAAGCCCCCCGTAAAGGACAAGTCCCCCTTCCCATATTTTGAAAACGTCCATTATGCTTCTGTAGTCATGCAAATGAAAGAACACAAAGATCAATCTCGAGGAAAGAACCCCACAAAGAACCGCCCAGAAGGCAATATCCCCCGCCTTTTGAGGAGGAAGCCCTAATCTTTTTGATTCTCTCTCGAATAACACAAAACCAAAAAATACGCCACAAGCCACAAGGAACCCAAAAGTGGGTATCCTAAGAGGACCTATCGACCAGAGAATTGGATGCATCCCTTCTTCTCCTGAGTTCCGCTAAAAGTACAAGTCCTATACCCACACTAAGTGCCGCATCGCCCAAGTTAAAAACAGGCCACCTGAAACCCTTGTAACCCATATCTATGAAGTCAATAACTGCTCCAAACCGAATTCTATCTATAAGATTTCCCGTGGCTCCCCCTAAAATTAGGCCAAAACCCGTTTCTTCCATTACCGAACGTTTTCCTCGCAAAAAAAAGGGTATTAACAAAAAGAAGACCACCCCCATCAATACGAAAAACCATCCCATCCCCTTGCCAATTCCAAATAGACCCCCCGGATTAAATATGAAGGTAAAACGAATCGCCTCCCCTAAAACTTCAACGGGTTTACCGTAGGGAAGTTTCTTTAATATGAGAAACTTCGAAATTTGATCTATCAAAAGGGAAAAAAGAAAACACGTTATAAACCAACCCCTTTTCATTCCTTAAGCAGAACCTCAACGCAACGAGGACAAAGCTCCGGATAAGCGGACGAAACTCCAACCCTCTCATCGTAGACCCAACACCTCGGACACTTTCTCCCCTTGGCCTTAAAAACCTTTATATTTAATGAAGGAGCCTCCTCAAGCTCAACCTGCGACACAATGAGGATCTCCCGTAATTCCTGCCCGAAACTTTTTAAAAACTCAATCTCCTGAGAAGGAGCCTCTATTTTAACCAAAGCGTCAAAGGAATGACCTATCTCCTTTCTTCTTCTTGCCTCCTCAAGGACCTTGTTTACTTCTTCTCTTAGTCTTAAAAGCCGTTCCCATCTTGATTCAAGCTCTTCATTTATCCATTCCTCATTCACTTCGGGGAAAGAGGCCAAATGAACGCTTTCTGGTTCCCCTTCAGTTTTTGGCAAATGTGACCAAGCCTCTTCGGAAGTAAAGGACAAAATAGGAGCCATAAGGATAACCATACCTTTTAGGATCTCATAAATGGCACTTTGGGCCGATCTTCTTTTTGGATGATCCGCGGTAAGGACATAAAGTCGCTCTTTCAGTATATCCAAATACAGAGCGCTCAAATCAACTGCCGAAAAGTTGTGAACAGAATGATAAATGATATGAAAAGAATAGTTATCATAGGCCCCCCTTATCCTCTTCACCAGACGCATAAATTTACTGAGTATCCACTTGTCGATTTCCCAAAGTTGCGAATATGGAATTCGATGCCTTTGGGGATCAAAATCATAAAGATTACCCAACATAAAACGCCAAGTATTTCTTATACGCCTATAAGCATCGACTAATCTCTGGATAATTTCCCCTGAGATACGAATGTCTTCCCTATAATCCTCGGCACAAGCCCAAAGCCTCAAGATCTCGGCTCCATAATCATCAATTATCTCAGAAGGAGAGATCACGTTACCGAGCGACTTCGACATCTTTCGCCCTTCACCATCGACGACAAAACCATGAGTGAGTACACTTTTGTAAGGTGCCACACCTCGATTGGCTACGCTACATATCAATGACGATTGAAACCACCCGCGATGTTGATCACTACCTTCAAGGTAGAGATCGGCAGGAAAACCCATCCCCCTCTCTTCAAGAAGGGCGGCCCAACTCACTCCGGAATCAAACCACACATCAATTATGTCCTCTTCCTTTCTGAAAGAAGTCCCACCACATTTTTCACAACCTATATTCGGTGGAAGAAGCTCCTTCTCCTGCCAAAGGAACCATATATCAGCCCCTTCTTTTTCCACCAAAGAGGCCACATGCTCTATCACCTTCTCCGAAAGCAGGATCTCACCGCAGTTATTACAATAAAAGGCCACAATGGGAACTCCCCATGCCCTCTGGCGGGAGATACACCAATCGGGCCTTGTGAGGACCATATTATAGATCCTCTCTCGACCCCAGGAAGGGATCCATTTGACTCGGTTTATCCACTCAAGCAGTTTTTGTCTCAAGTTTTTGTGCTCAAGGGAAATAAACCACTGATGGGTTGCCCTGAAAATGATGGGGTTTTTACATCTCCAACAATAGGGATATGAGTGCTCAACCTGAGAAGCATGAAGTAAAAACCCTTTCTCTTGAAGGAGTTTTATAATGTGTGGGTCAGCATCGAAAACAAACTGGCCTTGGAACTCCGGAACTTCTTGAGTGAAACGCCCACTTTCGTCAACGGGCGCGTAAATATCAAGACCATATTTGAGTCCGCTTTCATAATCCTCTTCACCATGTCCAGGCGCTATATGAACACAACCACTTCCGGTATCAAGGGTTACATAATCGGCTAAAATAACACGGCCTTCTCTTTGCATGAAGGGATGTCGGTATCTTAACCCCTCAAGTTCCCTTCCTTCTACCTTGTGGACCACTTCCCATTTTTCTCCGAGAAGATCCATCACATAAGGAAAAAGTCGATGAGCCATCAACAAAAGCTCATTCTCTCTTGAGACAAAAACGTACTCGTAATCCGGATTGACCGCGACGGCCAAATTAGCCGGAAGGGTCCAAGGGGTGGTAGTCCAAATCACAATAAAAGCTTCCCTTGGATCGGATAAAAGCGAGGAAAACTTCTCATCCTTAACAAACGGGAACTTCACATAAATTGAAGGCGCCTTATGGGGATTATATTCCACTTCGGCTTCCGCTAAAGCGGTTTTACAATGAGGGCACCAGTAGACCGGTTTTTTACCCCTATAAACGTAGCCCTCTCGGACGAATTTTCCAAATTCTCTAATTATTACAGCCTGATATTTCGGGTCCATGGTCAAATAAGGAGTATCCCATGTACCAAAGACTCCAAGTCTTTTAAACTCTTCCTTTTGTATGTTTACGAACTTAATAGCATAGTCTCTACACAGTTTCCTTATCTCCACTTTACTTAACTTGCCCTTATCGCTTCCTAGCATTTTTTCAACTTCATGCTCTATTGGCAAACCATGACAATCCCATCCAGGAACAAAAAGGACCCTAAATCCCGACATGGTCTTTGATTTGACGATAAAATCCTTAAGGATCTTGTTCAAAGCGGTCCCCATGTGAATGTGCCCATTGGCATAAGGCGGACCATCGTGAAGAAGGAAATTCGGAGCCTTATCCCTATGCTCCAGAATTCTTTCATAAATCCTCTCCTTTACCCATTTTTCAAGAAGCTTGGGCTCCTTTTTGGTGAGCTCTGCCTTCATGGGAAATTCGGTTTTCGGCAGATTAAGAGTATCCTTGTAATCCATGCCCCCTCCTTCTCCCATGAGTTTCCATTTTGCTCCTTTTTCTTTTATTTATCAATACTTTGAAAAACAAATCATTTTTGACAACAGAAAAACTTTAGACTATAATTTGCTTTCAATCATGAAGATAAGGAGGTTGTGAATGAGATATAACAAGGTTTTTCAAAAGTGGAGTATTGTGTTCTTAGGATGGGTTTTTCTCATACCCATCTTATACTCAGGCCTTAGAGCCCAGGATCTTGCTACGAAGCTTGCAGATCATTTTCTCAATAAGATTCCCGTCACCCAAGTGGATTCTTCCCTCACAATGGAAGAGGCTATGAAGGTGCAAGAAAGATTTATTCTGCTTATTTCAAAAGAATTTGGCACTCCGGTAGGATATAAAGCTGGACTTACAAATCCTGTGGCTCAGCAAGCTTTTGGCGTAAATCATCCTATAAGAGGTACACTGCTACAAAAAATGTTGCTCAAAAGCGGTGTCACTATGGATGCCAAGTTTGGTATACGGCCGATAAGCGAAGGGGATTTGCTTGTGAGGGTGGGCAATGAAGCCATCAATGAAGCAAAAACCCTGGAGGAAGTTTTAAAGAATTTAGACGCAGTTATACCCTTTATAGAACTTCCTGACCTCGTATACGATCCTCAGGTGAAATTAAATGCACCAGCCATTGCTGCCATAAATGTGGGAGCTCGCTATGGGGTAATGGGAGAAGCCATACCCCTTGTAGCAACGGTGGAATGGATGGAAAGGCTGAAAAATTTCACTCTTCAGATATATGACGAGAAAGGCAACTTGCTTACCGAGGGAAAAGGCTCGAGTCTTCTCGGAAACCCTCTTGCTGTTGCACTGTGGATAAAGGAATCCCTCTCAAGAGAAGGCAAGAGGTTAAAGAAAGGTGACCTCCTATCCCTGGGAAGCATTGGAAAGATGATACCTGTTAAGCCTGATACTACATTATGTGCAAGATACATTGACCTTGATCCTAAAGGACCTGTTGAAGTTTGCGTTACTTTTAAGTAAACCGATAGCAAAAGTAACAACAATTTCCTTCTTTTTTCGAAAGGGGGAGTTTTTAACGCCAACTTAATGCTATGGTGGTAGAATTCTTTTAATACCCCCTTCTATGTATTTTTGCGCCAGCTTTATATACCGCTTTCTTGCTTCCTGCCAAAATTCTTTTTCTTTTTCGGAAACCTCACGGATCTTCTTGGCGGGATGCCCTGCCACTACCACATTACTCTCAATCTTTTGACCTTTCTTCACAACAGAACCCTCTGCCACTATCGATCCCTCTCCTATTTCAGACCAAAAACTGAGGATCGCACCCATTCCAATTACCACATTGTCATTTATCTTTTTTGCATGGATTATAGCACCATGCCCAATTATAACGCCATTACCTATAACACAAAGTTCATTTGGTGGTGCATGGATTACCACACCTTCTTCGACTGATGTTTCGTTTCCTATTTCGATTTTACCATAATCACCTCGGATTATTGCTCCATGCCCTATATAGCAATTTTTACCAATCTTTACTTCACCAATTACAATTGCTGTCTCACTAACGTAAGTCCCATCACCTACAATTGGGACCTTTCCATCAAAGCTGTAAAGCATATTTTTTCTCAGTACAAATATTTTTTATTATCGGTTTCAATTGTAATTTAGAACCCCTCTTAACGCAAGCTTTAAATTGGTTAACCTATTTATGAAGGAAATCAAAAAATCCTCCTCTGGTGGGCGATGCGGGACTTGAACCCGCGACCTCTGGCTCCGGAGGCGGGCCCGTTTGGTATAGTGTAAGGGCTTGGGAGGAGGCAAGGAAGAAGCCCGAATGGCGGGAGGTGTTTAGGTTGGATTTTTCTGCCCTTTTGAAGGATTTTGAGGACTATTTGCGGATTGAGAGGCGGGCTAAGGATCTTACCGTTTATCGGCACACTTTGGAGATTAAGCGGTTCATCAAGTTTTTAGGCTTCCACCCCTTGCAGGCTACCAAGGCGGATGTGAGGCGTTATTTGAAGACCTTGGTGGATAAACCCATTTTCACTTACGCTAATGTTTTGAAGGCCCTGAGGGTTTTTTATCGGGACTATTTGCAGAAGAAGGAGGTGGTGGAAGGCTTTAAGTTTCCCCCTAAGCCCTTTAAACCGCCCGTTGTTCCAAGCAAGGAGGAGGTCCGGAGGTTTTATGAATGGCTGAAGGAACCCTTATCGAAGGCCATCCTCCTCTTTTTTGCCACTACCGGCTTGAGGAGGTCGGAGGTTTACCGGTTAAGGATCGAGGACATTAACTTTGCCAAAAGGATGGTGATTCCCCCCAACGAGGGATCCCGGACCAAAAAGACTTGGGTGACCTTTTTCAACGAAGAGACCTTGGAAGCCCTAAAGGCCTACTTAGGCCCCTTGGAGAACTTGGACCCCAAAAGAAAGCTCTTCTTGGTAACGGAGACCTACTTCCGGAAAAGGTGCAATGCCTTTTGTAAGGAGACCGGCATCAAAATAACCCCTCAAACCCTTAGGGAGTTTTTTGCCTCGGAAATGGGTAGGTTAGGCGTTCCAGATAGGTATGTGGATGCCTTTTGCGGAAGGGTGCCCCAAAGCGTTTTAGCAAGACACTACACGGACTTCAGCCCGGATAGACTGAAGGAGATCTACGACAAGGCCAACCTAAGGATCTTAAGCTAACTTTACCCCCTTGATGGACCGGAAGGGCCTTTAAAGGCTTCAAGGGCTGTGGGTGCAAGGGCAGTCCCCCCAAAAGGGAAATTTGCCCAAAAGGGAAATTTGCCCAAAAGGGAAATTTGCCCAAAGGGAGACCTTTCCTTGACCTTCCCTTGACCTTTGTTATTTTCCTTGTTACTTCCCCACCTTCCACCTTGTAAACCTTAAAGGAAGCCAATGGGAAGGGGTAACATTTTCGTAACACGGACGCAAAAAATTGTTAAAGTGAGGTTTGGGTGTGGCATTTTTTAAAACTTATCCTCATGCTATTACCCTTGTGGGCGCAAAGGGAGGGGGTGATCCTTTTTCCTTTTTCACCTTTCTTTTCTTTTTCTGCTTTTTGCTTGGCTTGGTTAAAAGGGGGATCTTTTAAAGGGAGGGTTTAGGGTAGGTGTTTTTCTTCAACCACTTCACCACCGAAGAAGCGGACCACATCCTCAACGGTCAGTCCTCCTCCTTCAGGTCCAGGGGTCTTTTGAGGGGAAAAAGTGCATGATGGAGGTGAAATTGGTGAAATGGGTGAAAAGGTGAAATTGCCCTCTAGCCCTTGAGTATCAACGCTTTCATTTCTCCTACCTTTTTCACCATGAAAGGTGAAAAGGTGAAATCCATCTGCTCTTTTTTCCCCTTTTTCACCCTTTTCACCTTTTTCACCCTTTTCACCTTTTTCACCAAAATCACCAAAATCCTTCTTTTCCCTTTTCCCTTTTTCACCTTCTTCTTTAAGGATAGGGAGAGAATAAACACCCCTCCTTTCCCTCACCACTCCTCCCCTCTCCACCAACTTTAGCAGGTGCTTGTGGACCACCCTTTGATCCTCGCCCAAATAACCACTTATTTCCTTCAAAGTGGCTATCCCTCCTAAAGCTTCCAAAGCCCTAACTATCTTCTGTTGGTGTTCCTCCAAAAGTACCTCCTCGGCTTTCCCCTCGATTTTCCAACATCCTTCTTCAAAAGTGAGTGCCCATTCTGTTTCGGGAAAGTCACGGGAAATGAGATTCAAAGTCCCCAACTTCTCTCCTCTTACCCGTTTTAAGATTAGGATAGTATCCACTGCTCCCACAACTCCAGTCGTTCCAAGCACTTTCTCCAACTCATCCTCTCCTCCCCCCTTGCGAAGGTGGTGCACCACAAGCATACCCAGTCTACCCTTGACAAACTCATGAAGGAGCGAAAAAGCCTTATAATCCTCCTCATAGAGGTTTTCCCCCTTCCTTTTAGGAGCCAATTTAACCCACGGATCAGTAATCACAAAGTCAATGCTTTCTTTCTCCACAATCCCTTTTAAATCTTCCATCCCTCCCGCATCTAATTTTCGCCACGAAGTGACAAAGAAGAGGTTAGGCAGTTCCTCCGCTCCCAATTTTTCCAACCGCTCCTTTAACCTTGCTGGATGGTCTTCAAGTGCGAGGTAAAGAACCTTCCCCCCTTTTTTCGCCACTTCAAAGGCGAACTTCATTGCTAAAAACGATTTTCCGATCTTTGGTCGCCCCGCTAACAGCGTCAATCCTTCCGGCAAAACATTAGGCAAAATCCACTTTGGCGGCGGAAAATCGGCCTTTAAGAGCTCCCCAACAGTCCAAACCTTAAAAACATGCGCCCTTGCTTCAAAAAGCGAGGATTCCTTAGGTTCTTCCAGTCCCAAGACTTTTTTTAATCTCCTCCGCATCACAATTGGCCCAGCATTTTAAGAAAATTCGTCCGTTCCTAATTTCTAAATCTAACGACGGTTCATGGTCATCGTGAACAGGGCATAACCCGCGCCATACTCCTGGCTTTCTTTCCCGTGGGATATAACCGGTCATCTCCGCCCATTTGGCAAGAATTTTTTGAAGCAAATCCTCATCCCCACCTTGCGCTAACCCTTCCGGTTCTTTTGGTCCCATAAGAGTTAAAAGCTTCTCTCCAAGCAGTTCAGGGATAGGATATAACCCCTCCGCCCTTTCGAGCTCGTACTTTTGACCCGACACAGTTGAAAAAATGGTGACGAGGCCTCCCTCCCCTTTTATTTCAGCCCCGATTTCTTTCAAGAAATTTTTGTTTACAGCAAAGGCAGGGCTATACGAAAAATATACGTGGAAATGGCCTACATCCTTGGTCGCCACTACAAGACCGGCCTCTTTTTTGAGCTTCTCAAGGGGGTAGAAAGTGTCAAATTTCTCGGGCTCATCTATGTCAAAAGTTACACAATTGCTCGACTTTCCGGTAATTATTCCCACTCCCTGAGCATCTTGAAAATACCGATCGATCTCAAAAAGCTCCAACGGATTTTCCCGAAGCTCACCCCAGTTGATAGCCGGCCTCAGTTTTCCGTCCCTCACCTTTAGCGGTATTACATTAAAACCAAGCAACTTCAAAGCCCTTGCTACCTCAACCACATCCCCCTTTTGGAAGTAAAGGGGAAGATCTTTAAAATCCACTTGATTTCCCTTGGGCTGGCGGTAATATTTCATACTAACGCTTGGCCACTTGATCTCCCTCTTGATCTCCCTCATGATCTCCCTCCCAAAGGAAAGTTTATTTTTCCTCCCAATCCCATTCCTTCAAACTTGGAAACTCCAAAAACCCATATTTTCGCAGTACATAGGTCACGCCTTCCCGAATGAGTTCAGACCGACTCCTACCCGTAACTTTGCCCAATAAATCAAGCCGCTCGATGATCTTGTGGCCGAGTCTCACGCCTGTCAAATCTTCAAACCTACGCCTTTCCATGGTCCACCTCCTTCAAAAATTTCTAATAAAGATCCTAATAAAAATTATAACTTCGTTTTAAAAAAGTTTCAAGCTTCTGTGATCCTAAAATTGCAATATTTCACCCTTCAACCTCCTCCCTTTTGCTCAAAAAGTTACGGTAATGCCTCCCTTTGTGCTGTTAACACTCCTTCTTTAAACAAGCACCTTAGAACAAAGTTGCCGTGGTATTGAAAATGGGAGGATGAAAAACAAAAAGGCAACTACAAAGGGCACTATCAAAAGAACCGTTAATTTGACAATTCATTACATTTATACTACGGCATCACCACAGCAATTATGCAAGCTTCAAGGTGGTAATTCCTTTAATTTCCTTCCTCCTTGGTTTTTCCCTTTGCTTGATCTTTTATCAAGGGTGGGTTATGGGAGGAGAGGGTGGAAGTATATACCAAGGGAGGGGTGAAAAATGGGGAAAAGGCTAATAAGCATCAAGTTGGATGAGGAGGTATGGAGGGAAGCTAGGGAGGTTGGGCTTAATATATCCAAGGTGTGTGAGAACGCACTCCGAGAAGCCATACGGCGGCTTCGCTCCTTTTATAACGGAGACAACGATTTTGGTGAGGTTGTTGGCTTCGCAAGCCAGCGTTTTTCGGGTTATGAGGGAGGCAAAAATTTAGATCTGGTGGGCGATGCGGGACTTGAACCCGCGACCTCTGGCTCCGGAGGCCAGCGCTCTATCCATTTGAGCTAATCGCCCTCTTTAATTTTAATAAGTCCTACCTTTCCCCAGTAGGTGGAGCTATCGGAATTGTTATCGAAAACTCGAACCTTTCCGTCCGCAAAAATGACCTTCACGTAGGCACTACCGCCCGGCAAATTCCCCTTCCAAAGTTCCAAGACCTTACCTACTCCCCATTCGGGGTAACGCCTATGCATCACGTGATCACCGGGCTTTAAGTAAAATCTTCTTTTTTCCACAAGCTCTTTTTATCTTATTTAAGACCTATTTTCAACCTTCTTTTCACTAAAACTTATACCGATCCAGCGATCTATAACTTATAGCCTCAAGAAGATGCTCTTCTTTTATATCTTCTGAAAGGGAAAGGTCTGATATAGTCCGAGCCACCTTTAAAACCTTATTAAGGGACCTTCCGCTTAAACCGAGTTTTTTCATGGCCTCCTCAAGAAGTTTTTTAGCTGTGGGAGAAAGCGCACAGAAACGTTTGATATGTCGAGAAGTCATATAAGCATTACAGAAAATGCCTTCTCCTTTAAAGCGTTCAATTTGAAGCCTTCTCGCCTCGATTACCCTCTCACGAATTGAGCGAGAGCTTTCCGAAGGACTTTCGCTTAAAAGATCCTGATAGGGCACATGAGGAACCTCTATGTGTACATCGATTCTGTCAAGGATAGGACCTGAGATTCTCGATATGTACCTCTTTATGTCGTTAAAGGAACATCGACACTGCTTAATCGGATCACCAAAATAACCACACGGACAAGGATTCATGGCAGCCACCAACATGAACCTCGCTGGATAGGTAATGGACCCCATTGCCCTGGAAAGGGTGACAAAGCCATCTTCAAGGGGGCCTCTCAAAGCTTCAAGTACGTTCTTCCTAAACTCCGGGAACTCATCTAAGAAAAGGACCCCATTATGGGCAAGACTCACCTCGCCTGGACGGGGGTTCTGTCCGCCTCCTATAAGCCCTGCATCGGAGATGGTGTGATGAGGTGACCGAAAGGGACGGTGAGTGAGAAGGGGTTTATTCTCCGGTAAAAGTCCGGCCACACTCCATATCTTAGTGGTCTCGATGGCCTCTTCAAAGGTCATGGGAGGCAATATTCCTGGGAGCCTTCGAGCAAGCATCGTCTTACCAGAACCAGGTAATTGGCAAATTTCTCGCACCCCCTACCCTCCTACTCCCTCCTTAAAAATTAAGCAGCCAAGCCGATTTTTACGCAGCCCTTTTCTCCATAGTGCCCTATAAGCCCTAAATTGCCCCAAAGTAAAACGAAAATTTTGGTAGATTTTTTTCTCGTCTTTTTTTCGGCTGTGCGGTTTTTTAAAACACT